>Ga0116175_1000484_pt1 | contig 27931 bp, 27 predicted proteins | sample AD_UKC125_MetaG_FD_89802 | JGI IMG/M metagenome (GOLD analysis project Ga0116175, IMG submission 89802) | Active sludge microbial communities of municipal wastewater-treating anaerobic digesters from USA - AD_UKC125_MetaG | ecosystem: Engineered > Bioreactor > Anaerobic > Digestate | place: USA... | reverse complement strand
CGCCAGTTCCAGCCACAGGCGCATCAGTTCGGGCGATGGCGCCAGATTGAGGCCCGCGGCCAGGCCAGCCAGGCGCGCGCCCACGCCCTGGGCGTCGAAGCCGTGGTGGTCCCTGGCCACGGCGTCGACCAGGCGCGCATCCACGCCCAGGGCCATGCCGACGCCCCGCAGCGCGCTGCGCGTGCGCCAGGTGATGACGGCGGCGGCCAGCGCGGCGCGCGCGCGGCCATATTTGGCGTAGATGTACTGGATGATTTCCTCGCGCCGCTCGTGCTCGAAGTCGACGTCGATGTCGGGCGGCTCGTGGCGGCGCGCCCGGCTGATGAAGCGCTCCAGCAGCGGGTGCGAGAAGCGCGGGTCGGCCTCGGTGATGCCCAGGCACCAGCAGACCACCGAATTGGCCGCCGAGCCGCGCCCCTGGCACAGGATGCCGCGGGCTCGCGCCTCGCGCACGATGTCGTGCACGGTCAGGAAGAACATCTCGTAGCGGCACTCGGCGATCAGCGCCAGCTCCTTGGCCACGTAGCGCCAGATACGCAGCGGCACGCCCTGCGGCAGGCGCCGGTGCGCGCCCAGGGTGGCGTGGCGGCGCAGCGTCTGCGTGGGCGTGAGGCCGGGCAGCACGCTTTCCCGCGGGTAGTTGTAGCGCACTTCATCGAGGCGAAAGCGGCAGCGCGCGGCCAGCGCCAGCGTGGCCACCAGCGCGTCCGGCGGGTAGATGCGCGCGAGCCGGCCGAGCGGGCGCAGGTGGTGCTCGGCGTTGGGTTGCAGCGCGAAGCCGCAGCGATTCACCGGCCGGCCCAGGCGGATGGCGCACAGCACGTCGTGCAGGCGTTTGCGCGCGCGCACATGCATCTGCACGTCGCCGGCGGCCACCAGCGGGCGGCCGCTGGCGCGGCTGGCCTGCTGCAGCGCGGCCAGCCACAGCGCGTCGTCGGCGTCGCCGTGCAGCTCCAGCAGCCAGCCGAATTCCACATCAAAACCGGCGTTTGCGCGCATCCAGTGCGCGCAAGCAGCTATCGAATAAAGAGCATTCTGGGTCTCTCGCCAGGGCGCCCAGAGCAGCGCGCAGCCTTGCAGCGCGCGCATCGCAACGGCGGGCGCGCCGGCGTCGTAGCGACCCTTGGGCGCCGCCTGCCGCGCGCGGCTGATGAACTGGCACAGCTCGCCCCAGCCCGCCAGATCGCGCGCCAGCGCCACCAGCGTGCCCTGGCCGTCAAAGCGGAACTCGGCGCCGTGAATGAGCTGCAATGGCGCGGCGACACCCAGCGCCGCGCGGGCGGCGTGCAGCGCGGCGAGTTCGGGGTCTTCGACAGCCGCATCCCGCGAGCGCTCCAGATCGGCCAGGGCCTGCCAGGCCCGCACCGCGCCGGCCACCGAGCATTCGTCGGTGATCGCCAGCGCCGTATAGCCCAGCGCCCAGGCCCGGCGCACCAGCTCCTCGGGGCTGCTGGCACCGCGCTGGAAGCTGAAGTGCGACAGACAGTGCAACTCGGCGTAGGACGGCGACGGCAGCGGTGCGGGACGCGCCACTGGCCGGCGCGGCAAACGCCGCACGCGCGTCGCGCGCGCAGCGGCCTCGGCCTGCGCCTCAAGCTGTTTTCGGCTGGGCTCGGGCATGGCGGCGGCTGGGTTCAGGCATACAGGCCGTGCAAAAACCAGCGCGGCGCGGCCTGCGGCTGTCGCGCCGTGGGCCGCTCGCGAAACACCCACAGCAGCTCGGCCGCCGGGTTGCGGGCGACGTAGTAATCCCGCGCGGCAGGACTGCTGCCATCCAGCGGCACCGCTTCGCTGTCGGCACGGGTCTCGTTGGCAATGGATGGATCGCCTTCCTGCTTTCGGGCCGCAGCGGGCGACGGTTCATCGCCGGTGGGCCACCACCCCGCCTCGATGCGGCGCGGCCCGGCCAGCAGCTGCAGCGGGCCGTGGTAGAGCGGCCGGCCGCCCTGCTCGGCCAGCGGCAGCGGCTCGGGGAAAAGCCAGCTGGGCGCCAGCGCGTCGGCCCAGCCGGGCTCGGTCGCCGGCGCCCTGTGCCGCGGCGCCTGCTGCGCCGGCCGCCAGCGCTGACGCTGCTCGGGCCGGTGGTCGGCCACGGGCTCGGCCGCCAGCACCTGCCCCGGCCCCAGGCGGGCGCTGACGCGCTCGATGAACACGTGCAGCGGATCGCCCGCGCGCCGCTCTTCGGGCAGCAGGCTGTGGCTAGCGAGCTGCCAGGGCGCGGTCTGAAGCGCCCGCAGGCGCAGCTGCACGGCCGGCGCCAGCAGCTGCACGCGGGCCAGCCGCTCGGCCAGCAGGCGGCGCAGGTGCTCCATGGCCTGGGCCGGTTGGGCGGTGCGCACCACCAGCGCCTGCCCGGGCGGCAGCGGCTGGCCATGAAGGCGTTTCAAGTCCAGCGTCCACGCCAATTCCAGCGCCAGCACGCCGAGCTGGCGCGCGCGCAGCCAGTGCTGCAGGGCGGTGAGCAGGCGCGCGGCGGCCCACAGCAGGGCGGGCGCGTTGTCGACGTGGGTGTGCAAATCCAACGACTGGTCGAAGCGTTCGGGCGCCGTGAGCCACGGGTAGCTTTCAGGCACCAGGCCAAAGGCGACGTCCAGCGCCGCGCGCAACTGCGGCCCGCAGCGGCGCACCAGCCCGGCACGCGGCAAGGCGTGCGCCTGGCCCCAGCTGCGGCAGCCCAGGCGCGCCAGCAACGGCAGGTGCGCTCGCGCGGCGGACAGCGCCTCCAGCGGCAGCGCCTCGGGCAGCGCCGACGGTGGTGGCAACGCCTGCCCGGTGGCACGCAGGCGCAGCTGCGCCAAAGCTACCAAACCAATAGCTGCTGGCGCTTGCCAGATCAGCGGTGGAGCCGGATTTTCTGCCTCGATGCGCTGCGCCAGCGCGCGCAGCCCGCCCCACAGGCGCAGGCTGGCGGACACCTCCAGCAGCAGCGCCTCGTCGACCTGCGCCACGCGCGGGGTGAACTGCAACGCCCACCATCCCAGCGCCTCATCGGGCGCGCGCCGGGGCTCCTGCCCCGCTGTGGTGGTGGCCACGGTGGCGGGACATGGGGCCGGCGCCGCCTCAGGCGGCCACTGCAACGCGATCCACTGCATGGACCACCTCGCGCGCGGCAGCGTCGCCCGGCTGCGCCCCGCCCGATCGCACCGCGAACGGCAGCACCCGCGCGCCTTGCCGCGCCTGCCCGGTGCGGCCCCGCGCCGCGCCGGCCGCCAGCAGCGCACGCATGGCGGGCGACTGGGCCGGCAGGTGCAGCGGCGCGGCCAGCGGCGGCCCGCGCCGTTTGACGATGTCCACCACCAGGGCGTCGCCCGCCGCGCCAACGTCCAGCCGCAGGCGCAGCGGCGCGGGCGAGGCCGCGCGCGCCGCCTGCACTGGCCGCAGAACGAACAGCAGGCCGTCGCCGCCCTTGGCCGCGGCCAGCTGCAGCCGCCGCAGATCGGCTGGACGTGCCTGCGGCAGCCAGGCCAGCACGGCGGCGACGTCGGCGCAGCGCAGCGCCTGCTCGGTCGCCCACAGGCGGTCAGCGGCCGATGCGCCCGGCACCCACAGCAGCCGCGCCGGGGGCAGGCCGGCCGCCGCCAGCGCCGGCAGGCCGGGCTGCCAACCGGCTGCCGGCCGTGGCGACTGCGGCGCCCCCGCCAGCACCACCGTGCCCTGCCCCGCCCGGTGCGCCGCCAGCGCCGGCAGCAGCAGCGGCCACAGCGGCACGCTGCCGGCGGCGGGCAGCAGCTCGACCAGCGTGCCCAGCGGCCAGCCGCCGCCGGGCAGCTGGGCATCCAGCACGGCGTGACCGGTGGACACAGCCGGCGTCCCGCTGTCGTGCAAGGCATCGGCCGTCCACACCCCGGCCGGCGCCATCGCCCCCAGCCGACGTGACCATGTGGAGGCACCACGCGCGCCCGCCCCGCCGACGCGGGATGAGTCGGGAGCCAGGGACGGATCAAGGGCGAAAGCAGGCATGATTAACTGGTTATTTATACAGTATTTTGTAACGGCCCTGCCCACTCTGGCAAGCGTTTTGCGCACCGCTGCGGCGGGCTTTGCGGGGCATGGGCGCGGTGCTCACGGGTTTGCAGCACGCGCGCCATCGGCGGCAGGCCCGGCCGGGATCCGGTGGTGCGAATCACCGGACAAGCCCCACGCGGACACCCAGCCTCATAAAATCGGGGCCATGCGCCCGCCAGCGGGCAGGCGCGACGTTTCACACGCGAGACCGAGGCCCCATGAGCGACTCTCCCCGCCCCCCACGTCCGGTGTCCGGCAGCAAGGTCATCACGATCCACGGCACGCGCGCCGTGCTGGACGGCGTCAAGCCCAGCGCCCTGAGCGACCTGCCCGACGCCGGACCCAAGCCGTCGTGGCTGCGCGTGCGCCTGCCCACCGGCTCCAAGTACCAGGACGTGATGGAGATCGTGCAGTCGCACCGGCTGTCCACCGTGTGCGCCGAATCCAAATGCCCCAACATCGCCGAATGCTGGGGCCGCGGCACCGCCACCCTGATGCTGATGGGCTCGGTGTGCACGCGCGCCTGCAAGTTCTGCTCGGTCAACACCGGCAACCCCAAGGGCTGGCTGGACCCGCAGGAGCCGGCCAACGTGGCCAACGCCGTGGCGCTGATGGACCTGCGCTACGTGGTGCTGACCTCGGTCGACCGCGACGACCTGCCCGACCTGGGCGCCGGCCATTACGCCGCCTGCATCCGCGCCATCCATGAGCGCATGCCCGACACCGCGGTGGAGGCCCTGACGCCCGACTTCCAGGGCCGGCACGAGCTGGTGGCCCAGGTGCTGGACGCCGGCCTGGCCACCTACGCGCAGAACCTGGAAACCGTCAAGCGCCTGACCCACCCGGTGCGCGATGCGCGCGCCGGCTACGAGCTGACGCTGGACGTGCTGAAGTTCGCCAAGCGCCACGCGCCGGGCACCATCACCAAGACCAGCCTGATGGTGGGCCTGGGTGAAACCGACGACGAGATCGAGCAGGCGCTGGACGACATGCGCGCCGCCGACGTCGACGTGGTCACCCTGGGCCAGTACATGCGCCCCACGCGCAACCACCTGCCGGTGCAGCGCTTCGTCACGCCCGAGCAGTTTCAGCACTACCGCGAAATGGCCCTGGCCAAGGGCTTTCTGGAGGCAGTCAGCGGCCCGCTGGTGCGATCCAGTTACCGCGCCGAGCGCGTGCTGGACCACGACAACGTGGGCCTGGACCCGCAGGGCGTGCTGGACGCCATCCGCGAATCGGCAGCCGCCGCCGCCACACCGTCGCTGCGCTGCTGACGGCGCTGTGGCCCGACGGAGGGCCGCGCCTCACCCCGCCCCCGGCCGGCAGGGACGCCCCGAGTCCCTGCCTACAATCGTTTGCCCCCTTGAGGAGATCCACGCCATGGCGCCTTGCATCGTCGTCTGCCATTTCCAGCTTCCGGTACCCACCGAGGGGCAATTCATCGAGATCGCCAAGCGCTCGGCGCCGATGTTCCGCCAGCTGGGCGAACGCGGCCTGATCAGCAAGGACTACGTACGCGGCGAAGGCGGCGCTGGCGGCGTCTACGTCTGGGAAAGTCGCGCCGCCGCCGAAGCCTGGTTCACCGAAGCCAAGCTCGCCGAATACGCCCAGATCTTCGGCGCGCGACCCACGCTGACCTGGTACGACGCGCACCTGACGGTGGATAACAAGGCGGGCCAGGTGCGCATCAACGGCCAGCCCGTGGCCGGCAGCTGAAGTGCGGCGTCAAGCCCTGCACCCGCACCCCGAAGCCACCCACCTGCAGCCGATGTCATGACCGCTGAACCGCGCGCACCTTTCTGCGACCAATATGAAACCTTCATGCGCCACGTGTACGAGCACGGCGTGGCCAAGGCCGACCGCACCGGCACCGGCACGCGCAGCGTGTTCGGCCACCAGATGCGTTTCGACCTGCGGCAGGGCTTTCCGCTGGTCACCACCAAGAAAGTGCACCTGAAAAGCATCATTTATGAATTGCTGTGGTTCCTGCGCGGCGACGGCAACGCGCGCTGGCTGCAGGAGCGCGGCGTGACGATCTGGGACGAATGGGCCAAGCCCGACGGCGACCTGGGCCCGGTCTACGGCGTGCAGTGGCGCAGTTGGCCGACGCCCGGCGGTGGCCACATCGACCAGATCACGCAGGTGGTGGAGCAGCTCAAGACCAACCCCGACAGCCGCCGCATCATCGTGAGCAGCTGGAACGTGGCGGATTTGCCGAAGATGGCGCTCATGCCCTGCCACGCGCTGTTCCAGTTCTACGTCGCCGAAGGCAAGCTCTCCTGCCAGCTCTACCAGCGCAGCGCCGACATCTTTCTGGGCGTGCCCTTCAACATCGCCTCCTACGCCCTGCTCACGCACATGCTGGCGCAGCAGTGCGACCTGCAGGTGGGCGATTTCATCTGGACCGGCGGCGACTGCCACATCTACAGCAACCACTTCGAGCAGGTGCAGCTGCAGCTGTCGCGCGCGCCGCGGCCGTATCCGCAACTCGTCATCCAGCGCCGGCCGGCGTCGATCTTCGATTACGAGTACGAGGACTTCGAGGTCGTCGGCTACGACCCGCACCCGGCCATCAAGGCGCCGGTGGCGGTGTAGCATCCAGCATCAAATCGGGCGCCAGCGCCTGCCCATCGGGCGCCGACAGCTATTTTTTCAATAGTTCTTCATGACCGACCTGCTCTCCCTCTACCGCACCATGGTGCGCATCCGCGCCTTCGAGGACGCGGCCGAAGCCGCCAGCCAGGGCGGTGTGTCTGCCTTTGGCCAGTCGGTCACGGCGCAGCCGGCGCGGGTGCGCGGGCCGCTGCACCTGTCCACCGGGCAGGAGGCCGTGGCCGCCGGCGTGTGCGCGCACCTGCGGGCCGCCGACCTGATCACCTCCACCCACCGCGGCCACGGCCACACGCTGGCCAAGGGCGCCGACCCGACCAAGATGATGTGCGAGCTGTTCGGCAAGGCCTGCGGCTACAACGGCGGCAAGGGCGGCAGCATGCACATCGCCGATTTTTCGGTCGGCATGCTGGGCGCCAACGGCGTGGTGGCGGCCGGCCTGCCGATCGCCGTGGGCGCCGCGCAGGGCCTGAAGGTCCGCGGCCAGGACGCCATCGCCGTGTGCTTCTTCGGCGACGGCGCCATCAACCGCGGGCCGTTCATGGAGGCGCTGAACTGGGCCGTGGTCTACCAGCTGCCGGTGCTGTTCGTGTGCGAGGACAACCGCATCTCGGCCACCACCGAAAGCGGCAAGATGACCGCCGGCCCCGGCGCCAGCGCGCGCGCGGCGGCCATGGGCATCGCGGCGGTGCAGGTTGACGGCACCGACGTGCAGGCCGTGAGCGAGGCCGCCGCCACGCTGATCGGCGAGATCCGCGCCGGCCACGGCCCGCGCCTGCTGCACGCGCTGACCGACCGCCACAAGGGGCATGTGTCGGTCGATCCCGCCACCTACCGCGACCCGGCGCAGGTGGCGGCCGCACTGGCGCGCGACGGGCTGGCGCGCACGCGCGCGCAGCTGGTCGAGCAAGGCCAGGCCGCGCGGGTGGAGCAGATCGAGCGCGACGCCCAGGCCGAGATCGACGCCGCCCTCGCCACCGCCAGCGCCGCGCCACCGCCCGAGCCCGGCGCCGCCTACACCGACATCCAGACCGTCGGCGCGGGGATGTGGGTATGAACGCGCGCGATACCCAGAACACCGCTGTGACCGCCAGCCACGAGGACACCCGCACCGTGCAACTGACTTACGCCCAGGCCGCCGCGCTGGCCCTGTCGCAGGCGATGGACGCCGATCCCACCGTGGTCGCCCTGGGCGAGGACCTGGGCCGCGGCGGCGTGTTCGGCCAGTACCGCGACGCTGCCGGCCAGCCGCTGGTGCAGCGCTTCGGCCCCGGCCGCATCGTCGACACGCCGATCTCCGAGGCCACCATCGTCGGCGCCGCCGTCGGCATGGCGCTGGCCGGCTGCCGGCCGGTGGTCGAGCTGCGCGTGGTCGACTTCGCCCTGTGCGCCATCGACGAGATCGTCAACCAAGCCGCCAAGAACCGCTACATGTTCGGCGGCCAGGGCCGCGTGCCGCTGGTGATGCGCATGCCCATCGGCATCTGGTCGGCCTCGGCCGCGCAGCACAGCCAGTCGCTGGAGGCCTGGTTTGCCCACATCCCGGGTCTGGTGGTCGTCACCCCCGCCACGGCCGCCGACAACCACGGCCTGCTGTTGGCGGCGCTAAACTCGGGCGACCCGGTGGTCTACATGGAGCACAAGGAGCTGTGGGGCCAGAGCGGCCCGGTGACGCCCGGCGCCGTGGTGCCGCTGGGCCGCGCCCACACCCTGCGCGCCGGCAGCGACCTCACCATCGTCTCCTGGTCGCGCCAGATGCAGGCCTGCGCCCAGGCCGCCGAGCAGCTCGCCACGCAGGGCGTGCAGGCCGAGCTGATCGACCTGCGCACCCTCTGGCCCTGGGACCGCGACGCCGTGCTGGCTAGCGCTGCCCGCACCGGTCGCCTGCTGGTGGTACACGAGGCCATCCAGGTGGCGGGCTTCGGCGCCGAGATCGCCGCCACCGTGGCCGAGCACACCGGGGCCAAGGTGGCCCGCCTGGGCGCGCCGCGCATCCCGGTTGGCTACGCGCAGGTGCTGGAGGACGAGGCGCGCATCGGCGCCGGCCAGATCGTCGCTGCCACCCAGCGGCTGCTGCAGCGATGAGCGGCGGCCAAACGCGCATCGGCCTGATCTGGGCGCAGGCGCGCGGTGGCGTGATCGGCAAGGACGGCGTCATGCCCTGGCACCTGCCGGAGGACCTGGCGCACTTCAAGCGCACCACGCTCAGCCACCCGGTCATCATGGGCCGCAAGACCTGGGACTCGCTGCCGGCGCGTTTTCGCCCCCTGCCCGGCCGCCGCAACCTCGTCGTCACGCGCCAAGACGATTGGAATGAAATCGGGGCCCAGCGCGCATCCAGTCTGCGCGAGGCGCTACAACAATGTGAGAATTCAGAGCAGGTCTGGGTCATCGGCGGCGCCCAGATCTACGCCCAGGCCCTGCCCCTGGCCGACGAGCTGGTGGTGACCGAGATCGACGCCGACATCGACGGCGACGCCTTCGCCCCCGCCATCGGCCCCGAATGGCAGGCCGTGGCGCGCCAGCCGTTGGTGGCCGCCAACGGCATGCGGCTGGCCTTCGTCACCTGGCGGCGACACAGCGGCGCGGCTGCTTGACCCTGACGCCGCCGGCGGCACGCTTCCGGTCGACAATGGAGGTGACGCCGCTTGCGGAAAGAACCAACCATGACCCAGACCTTCAAGGTGGGCGACCACGTGCGCTGGAACTCCGAAGCCGGTCACGTCAGCGGCCGCATCACCAAGGTGCACCATCAGGACTTCGACTGGAAGGGCTACACGCACCACGCCCGGCCGGACGACCCGCAGTACGAGATCCGCAGCGACAAGACGGACCACGTGGCCGTGCACCAGGGCCATGCGCTGACGCTGCTCGATGACTGACGCCCGCCCCGCCCGCCTGCCCTTCTACACCATCGGCCATGCCGCGCTGGGGTTGCCCGACTTCATTGCCTTGCTGCAGGGCGCGGGCGTGCAGCGGCTGGTGGACGTGCGCGCCTTCCCGCGCTCGCGCAGCAACCCGCAGTTCAACCTGGATACCCTGCCGGCGGCGCTGGCCGCGCAGGGCATCGACTACGAGCACATGGCCGACCTGGGCGGGCGGCGCGGACGCCAGCCTGGCGTGGCACCCGAGGTCAACGGCGCCTGGGACAACGAGAGCTTCCACCACTACGCCGACTGGGCGCTGCAGCCGGCGTTTGGCGCCGCGCTGGCGCATCTGCGCGAAACCGGCCAGCGCCAGTGCTGCGCCGTCATGTGCGCCGAAAGCCTGTGGTGGCGCTGCCACCGGCGCATCATCGCCGACCACCTGCTGGCCGCCGGCGAGACGGTGCGCCACATCATGAACGGCCACGTCGAGGACGCGAGGCTGACGCCTTTTGCCCGCGTTGCGGCGGACAGCCTGGTGCGCTACCCCTCTGACGCGCCGGACGCCGCCACGCCCGGAGCGGACGGCGCTCAGTGCCCCCCGCCCACCGACAGGTAGCGCTGTAGCGCAAGCCGGTCGGCGCGCAGCGCCTCCGACGTGCCGCTCCAGACCACCTGGCCCTTTTCCACCACGTGATGGTGGTCGGCCAGGCTCAGCAGCGGGCCCAGGTTCTTGTCGACGATCAGGATGGCCATGCCCTGGGCCTTGATCTGCCGCAGCGCCGACCAGATCTCCTGGCGCACCAGCGGCGACAGGCCTTCGGTGGCCTCATCCAGGATCAGCAGCTGCGGATTGGTCATGAGGGCGCGGCCAATGGCCAACATCTGCTGCTCGCCACCCGACAGCTGATTCCCGAAGTTGGACGCGCGCTCGGCCAGGCGCGGAAACAGCTGGTGCACGCGCTCCAGCGTCCAGGCCGCGGCACCGGTCTTGCGTTGCACCGCGGTGGCCACCAGGTTTTCATGCACCGTCAGGTTGGGAAACACCTGGCGCCCCTCGGGCACCAGGCCCAGGCCCAGCCGGGCGATGGCGTGTGGCGCCCGCCCCCGAACGTCGCGCCCGCACCAGCGCACGGCCCCACCCGTCGGCCCGATCAACCCCATGATGCTCTTGATGGTGGTGGTCTTGCCCATGCCGTTGCGGCCCAGCAGCGTCGAGCAGGTGCCGGCGTCCACCCGCAGCGCCATGCCGAACAGCACCTGGCTCTTGCCGTAGCCGGCGTTCAGGCCCTCGACCTCCAGCAGCGCAGCGGTACTCACGCGGGAATCTCCTCGTCACCCAGATAGGCCTCGCGCACCACGGCGCTGTCGCGCACCTCGGCGGCCGTGCCGGTGAACACCACCTTGCCGTAGACCAGCACGCTGCATACCGTGGCCAGCGAAAACACGGCGTGCATGTCGTGCTCGACCAGCAAGATGGCGTAGCGGCTGCCCAGCTGCCGCAGCAATTCGATCATCTCCTGCGTCTCGGCCGGGCCCAGGCCGGCCATCGGTTCGTCCAGCAGCAGCACCTTGGGCTCGATGGCCAGCGTCATGGCCAGCTCCAGCTGGCGTTGCTGGCCGTAGGACAGCAACCCCGCCGTGCGCGAGCGCACGGGCCCCAGGTGCACGCGTTCGATCCAGTGCTCGGCGGCGGCCACCAACTGGGGGGTGCGCGTCACCGGTTGCCAGAAGCGATAGTTGTGACCGCGCTGCGACTGCACGGCCAGCAACACGTTTTCAAGCACCGTGAATTCAGGAATCACCGAAGTGATCTGGTAGGAACGCCCCAGACCGGCGCGCGCGCGGGCGTTGACGCTCCAGTCGCTGACGTCCTGGCCGACCAGTTCGATGCGTCCCTCATCGCTGCGCACCTCGCCGGCGATCTGGCTGATCAGTGTGGTCTTGCCGGCGCCGTTGGGGCCGATGACGGCGTGCACCTCGCCCTGGGCCAGATCCAGATCGACGTGGTCGGTGACCAGCAGCGCGCCATAGCGCTTGACCACGCCGCGCAGCGACAGCAGAGGCTGCGCCATGTCAGTGCCCTCCCCGGGCCGCCGGCGCATCGGACAGGATGCCCCACAGCCCGTTCTTGAGGAACAGCACGATGAGCACGATGATCGGGCCCAGGATGACCAGCCAGTGATCGGTCAGGCCCTTGAGCCCCTCCTCCAGCAGCAGAAACGCCAGCGCGCCGACCACCGGCCCCACCACCGTGCCCATGCCGCCCAGCAGCACCATGACGATCAATTCGCCCGAAACCGTCCAGGCCATGTAAGCGGGCGAGGCAAACGAAGTCAGGTTGGCCAGAAAATAGCCCGCCAGCGCGCACAGCAGCGCCGACAGCACGTAAGCCATCAGCCGATAGCCCAGCGGCTGCGTGCCCACTGCGCGCACCCGCCTTTCATTGATCATGGTGGCCCGCAGCACCAACCCGAAGCGCGAGGCCACGACGCGGTGCATCAGCAGCAGGGCCACGCCCAGGGCCGCCAGCATCGCCAGGTACAGGGCGGTCTTGTTGCCCGTCAGGGCGCCGAAGTGGGACAGCCGGGCAATGCTCAGGCCCTCGTCGCCGCCATACTGCTTCAGGCCCACGGTGACGAAATACAGCATCTGCGCGAAGGCCAGCGTGATCATGATGAAGGCGATGCCCTGGGTGCGCAGCGCCACCAGGCCGACGGGCACGGCAATCAACACCGTGAGCACAAATACCAGCAGCAGATGCGCCAGCCCGCTGTCCAGGCCGTGGTGCGAGGCAATGGCCACCACGTAGGCTCCCATCCCCATGTACATCGCGTGACCGAAGCTGACCATGCCGCCGTACCCCATGGCCAGATTCAGGCCCACGCCAGCCAGCGCGAACACCAGGATGCGACCGATCAGGATCAGCACGTAGCTGTCGCCGGCCTGCCAGGCATAGACCGGAACGAGGAGAAAAAACGCCGCCAATAGCACCGACAGCGCGACGCGCCAGCGCGCCTTGGGCACGCCCAGCAGCGTCGGCACGGGCTCGGCCATTGAAGGGGAAGGCATGGACACGATCGATCGCCCCTTCAACGCTTCTTGACCGGAAACAGGCCGTCGGGCTTGAGCGCCAGCACCACCGCCATCAACACATAGACGGCCAGCGACGACAGGGCCGGCCCCAGGGTGTTGGCAGCCTCGGGATCGAGCGCGCCCCGCAGCAGACCCGGCACCAGGGTGCGACCCACAGTATCGACCACGCCGACCACCAACGCCCCCAGAAAAGCCCCTCGGATGGAGCCGATGCCGCCGATGACGATGACCACCAGCGTGGTGATCAGGATCGGATCGCCCATGCCCGGCTGCACCGACATGATGGGCCCCACCATGGCGCCGGCCAGTCCGGCCAACCCGGCACCCAGCGCGAAGATGAAGGTGTTCAGCCAGCCGATGTTGACACCCAGCGCCGACACCATGGCGCGATTGCTGGCGCCGGCGCGAATCAGCATGCCGATGCGAGTGCGCTCGATCAGCAGGTACAGCCCCGCGGCAACCGCCAGCCCGGCGACGATGATGACGACCCGGTACACCGGGTAATTGATGCCGAACAAGGACACCGAGGCGGCCAGCGAATCGGGCAATTCCATGAAAACCGGCGAGGCGCCCCAGATCATGCGCGCCAGCTCGTTGGCGAACAGCACCAGGCCAAAGGTGGCGAGCACGTGGTCCAGGTGATCGCGCCGGTACAGCGCGAACAGGCCGACCCGGTCGATCACCGTGCCCAGCACGAACACCCCGCCAAACCCCGCCAGCACGGCGAGCGCAAAGGAGCCGCTGGCGTTCCACGCCGTGGCGGCAAAGTACGCGCCGAACATGTACAGCGCGCCGTGCGCCAGGTTGACGAAGCTCATGATGCCGAACACCAGCGTCAGGCCGGCGGCCATCAGGAACAGCAGCACGCCGAACTGCAAGCCGTTGAGCGTCTGGATCAGCAGCAGTTCAGGCGTCATGCCGCCCCCGCCAGTCCGTCGGCGACGAAATCGTAGGCATAGCAGGGCCCATCCGGTGCGTCCACGCAGCGCAGTCGCCCCGCGGTCGGGTCGGGGAAATGCGCCGGAAACAGCAGGGTCTGGCGCTGGGCATGTTGCTGCAGCAGGCCCAGACGCGTGGCGCGCGCCTGCTCGGCATCAAAGCAAAAGCGCGTGCTCCACAGTGGAAAGCGGCATTGCAGCGGGTGATGCAGCACGTCGCCGGTGATCAGTGCATGCTCGCCCTGGCTGTCGATCGCCACGCAGACATGGCCGGGCGTGTGGCCCGGGGTGTGAACCAGCGTGATGGCATCGTCGATCCGGTGGTCGGGTGACACCAGATCAGCCAGACCGGCATCGAACACCGGGCGCACGCTGTCGGCGACATAGTCCCCGGTGCGCTCCAGCGCCTGGCGCCCCGCGTCGGAATTCCAATAGGCAAACTCCTCATCGACGAACAGGTAGCGCGCGCGCGGAAAGGTGGGCTCCCAGCGTCCATCGACCAGCCGGGTGTGCCAACCCACGTGATCCACGTGCAGGTGGGTCGACAGCACGATGTCAACGTCCTGCGGCGCCACGCCGGCGGCACCAAGCCGATCGAGCCAGTGCCAGCGCATGCCGTCAAAATCCGGCCGCACGCGCTGCTTGCAATCCCCCACGCAACTGTCGACCAGGATGGTCTTGCCGCCGCTGCGCAGCACAAAGCCCTGCATGGCCAGCACCAGCCGATCGCTTGCGGCGTCGTACAGCGACGGCCCAAGCCACCCGCGCTGCGCCGCGATGCACTCCGGCGTGGCCTCGGGATAGAGCTCGGCCGGATGCAGCAAGGGGCCGCAGGCTTCGACCACCAGCGTGATCTCCACGGTCCCGATGTGAAAACGTCGAGCCGTATCGGTCATGCGGCGTTCGAGAGCCAAGCTGCCAGAAGACTACGCGCGCTCAGAGCTTGCACTCGCCCACGTAGGCGTCGCGGTGCGCCTTCAACGGGGTGGCAATGGTCTTGAGCGAGACGCGGCCGGCGCTGTCCTTGATCACCTCGAAGACGTGGAAGTCCTGGATCGGGAAGCCGTTGACGTCGAATTTGAAGTTCCCACGCAACGACGCATAGTCCGCCACCCGCAGCGCGCTGCGCAAGGCCTGCTTGTCCGCCACCTTGCCGCCGGTCTTCTTGAGCGCGCTGTCGATCAGCAGCGCCGAGTCATAGGCTTGCGCCGCATACTGCGATGGAATGCGGTTGTACTTTTTCTCGAACGCGGCGACGAAGGCCTTGCTGGTGGGGTTGTTGAAGTCCGGCCCCCAGAAGGTGCCAGTGACGGCGCCCAGGGCGATGTCCTTGAGCGCGGGCAGCGTGGTGCCGTCGACCGTGGAGGCCGACACCAGCGGGATCTTGCCCAGCAGGCCCGCCTGGCGGTATTGCTTGATGAAGTTGACGCCCATGCCGCCGGGGTAGAACACGTAGACCACATCGGGGCTGGCGGCCTGCAGCTGCGCCAGCTCGGCCGAGTAGTCGGGCTGGTTCAGCTGGGTGTAGACCTCGCCCGCCACGCTGCCCTTGTACAGGCGCTTGAAGCCGGCGATCTGGTCGCGCCCCGACTGGTAGTTGGGCGCCAGCAGATAGGCCTTCTTGTACCCCTTGTCATTGGCGTACGCGCCCATGACCTCGGCCTGCTCGTCGTTCTGCCACGAGGCAAAGAAGAAGCCCTTGTTGCACTGCTTGCCGGCCAGCGGCGCCGGGCCGGCGTTGGAGCCGACAAAGGTCATGTCGGCATCAGCCAGCGGCTTGGCGATGGCCATCATGACGTTGGAGAAGGTGACGCCGGCGACGATGTCGACCTTGTCCTTCTCGATGAACTTCTGCACGATCTGCACGCCCACGTCGGGCTTGAGCTGGTCGTCTTCCTTGATCAGGTCGATCTTCTGGCCGCCCAGCTTGCCGCCGTTTTGCTCCAGCGCCAGCATGAAGCCGTCGTACATGTCCTGCCCCAGCGCCGCGGCGCTCCCCGACATGGTGGCCATGAAGCCAACCTTGACGTCGGCCGTGGCATAGCCGGCGGCCAGCGACAGGGCGGCTGCGGCGATGAGGTTGCGCGTGAGAAGTCTCATTGATGTGTCTCCAGGTTGTCGTGTGTAGTTTATTTATAGATTATTTAAGTCTAAATTATGGAAAACCCTTGACCAGGATCCAAACACGATCCGGGTGGGGTGTTCATCCGTTCAGGCGGAAAAACGCGCGGGCATTGTCACTCAGGATGGCTTGACGCTGGCCTGCATCCAGGAAATCGGCCCCTCGAACCAACTCGCCCACCTGCTGCTCGCCCAGCGGGAACGGGTAGTCGGAGCCGAGCATCACATTGCCCACCCCCATCACCTCGGTCAGCAGGCGCAGCGCGCGCGGGTCGAACACGATGCCATCGGTGTGCAGGCGCCGCGCGTATTCGGACGGCGGGCGCGGGCAGTCCTTGCGCACGATGTCGCGGTGCTTCCAGGCGTTGTCGGCGCGCCCCAGCAGGTAGGCAAAGCTGCCGCCGCCGTGGGCAAAGCAGATCTTCAGCGACTCGGGAATGCGCTCCAGCGCGCCGGACAGGATCAGCGACATCATGCCCAGCTGCGTTTCGGCGGCCATGGCCACCAGCCAGGGCATCATCCACTGCTTCATGCGACCGGCGCCGCCCATCATGTCCCAGGGATGAACCAGCACCGGAATGTGGTTCTCGGCGCAGTAAATCAGAAAGTCCACCAGGTCCGGGTGATCCAGGTCCTTGTCACCCACGTGGTTGCCGATCTGCACGCCCACGCAGCCCGCCTGCATGGCGCGCCTGGCCTCGGCGCAAGCCAGCTTCGTGTCCTGCAGCGGCACCTGTGCCAAGGCCTTGAGCCGCTTGGGCTGGCCGGCGCAAAAGGCCACCGCCTTGTCGTTCATGCGCGCCGCCCAGTCGGCCGCACGTGCGGGCTCCCAGGCGTAGCCGAACATGATGGGCGTGGCACACACCAGCTGCAGGGCGATGCCCTGTGCATCCAGTTCCGAAACACGAAAGTCGGCATCCCACAGCGCCCGGTAGACTGGGCGAAACTCGCGCTCACCCACCATGATCTGGCCGGTCTCGCCACCCGCGTCGATGCGCAGCCAGGGCGCGCGCTCGCGCTCCACCGCCGCGGCTTCCTGCTGGCTGATCGCCGGCAGGAAGTGGGCGTGGATGTCGATCATCGAAGGAGCCGCGTTCATGCGTGGGCCTGCCGGATGGCGTGCCACGCCGCGTAATCACGACCGGGATGCACGGTGCCGCAGTGCTTGCAGGTGCGCTCGGCATCGCTGAGCGCGTAGAACACTTCGTAGGTGCGCGGCAGATCGGCCACCAGGTCTTTCAGCTCCATGCTGGCGCCCCACACCAGGCCGGCGCATTTGGGGCAATACCAGTTGAGCGAGTCGATCGCCTTCTGGGGGCGCTTGAGCTCGACCAGAAAGCACAGACCATTCGGATCGGGACGCTGCGGCGAGTGCTGCAGATGCGGCTCCATCAGCCACACGTCGCCCTCCTTCAGGTCGATGCGATCGAACTTGCCGCGGTCCCAGATGTTCAGGTAGGCCGAGCCCTTGATCTGGTAGAAGATTTCTTCGGTTGGGTTGTCGTGGAAGTCAGTGCGCGTGTTGCCGCCGCCCACCATGTTGATGATGTAGTTGCCGTCCGGAAACAGCGCCGCGTTGTTGACCGGCGGCTTGAGGCTGGCGCGGTTCTGGTCGACCCAGCCCATCAGGTTCTTGGGCAGTCCGTACTTCAGGTTCATGGCGTGTCTCCTTGCGTGAGTGAAAAGGTTTGGCGGAGGCATCAGGCCGGCACAGGCTTGTAGGCGACCGCCTTGATCTCGATCAGCAGATGCGGGTGCGGCAGCTGGTGCACCGCCACCGTGGTGCGGGTCGGGCCGTCGTAGTCGAAGAACTCGGCCCAGACCTCGTTGTAGCCGCCAAAATCATTCATGCTGACCAGAAAGACCTGTGTCTCCACCAGGTCAGAGAGATCGGCACCCTCGCTTCTGAGAATGTCGCGGATGTTCTCGATCACGGCACGCGTCTGCGCCCGGATGTCGAGGTTGGTCACGCCCAGGGCATCGACCTGAACGCCGGCAAAGCTGTTGTCCGGCCGGCGCGAGCTGGTGCCGGAGACGAACAGGAAGTCGCCGGCGCGCTTGATGTGCGGGAAGCGCCCGCGTGGGGTGGCCTTTCCGGCCACCACAGTGGCGCGTGCAGATGAAGGAGCTGTCATGGCCAGTCATTCCTCGAAGTTGCGCTTCAGCGGTTATCAGTGAGATCGTCCTGGGGCCAGACGAATCAATCGCCCTTGAAGCCCGACGCTTCAATCACGGGTTTCCAGCGCGCCTGATCGACTGCCACCAGCTTGGCGAACTCCGGGGCCTTCAGACCGGTGGCCTCCAGCCCCGCGGCGGCGAGCTTCTGGCGCACATCAGGTTGTTGGACTGCACTGGCCATTGCCTCGCTCACGCGCTGGACCAGCGCCGGCGAGGTCTTGGCGCTCATGAAAGCGCCAAACCAGGCCTCCCCGACCACGGTCGGATAGCCCTGCTCCTTGAACGTCGGCACGTCGGGCAGCAGTGGCGATCGGCTCTCGCCCGAGCTCGCCAGCAGCCGGATCTTTCCTCCCTTGTGAAACTCGAGCGGGAAGGCATCGATGGCGCTGGGCACCTGTCCGCCGATCAGATCCGTGACCAGTGGCGTGCCCCCTTGATAGGGCACGTGAACCAGATTGATGTGCGCCGCCTGGGCGAACATCAGGCCCAGAAAGTGCAGCTGGCTGCCGGCCGCCGATGTGCCAAAGGAGGCTTGCTGTGGGTGCGCCTTGAACCAGGCCACCAGTTCCTTCAGGTTGGTGTTCGGGCTGTCCTTGCCCACCGCCAGCGACAACGGAAATTTGACCAGCTGCGTCACCGCAACGAAATCGGTGTCGGGTTTGTAGTTCAGCTTTTGGAAGGTGAGCGGGGCGATGACGATCGGCGCCAGCGGCGTGATCAACACCGTGCGACCGTCCGCCGGGGCCGCTTTCAACAGCTCTGCGGCCACGCGCCCACCGGCACCCGGCTTGTTCTCGACGATTACCGACACACCCAAGGGTTCGGCGATCTTGTCGGCCACCACCCGGGCGACGATGTCGACTGCTCCACCGGCTGGAAAGCCGACCACCAATCGGATCGGGCCACCGAGGCGCTCGTTACCCTGCGCGTGGGCCACTCCCAGCGCCGCCGCGCCGACACACAGGGCCAGCAGGGCGCGGCGAATCTTGTTGAATGTCATTTCTCTTGTCTCTCTTGAGGGTTGGCAGTGGACTCGCCGCCGTGTCAGGTGACCGCCTTGCGCTCGCTGAACTCGGGTGCTTTCCAGGCGCCGGTGGCCATCACGTCCTTGAGGATGGCCACGGCGTTCCAGACGTCCCGGAAGCTGACATACAGCACCGCAAAGCCGAAGCGCAGGATCTCGGGGGCGCGGAAGTCGCCGATCACGCCGCGCGCGATCAGCGCCTGCATGATGGCGTAGCCGTCGGCGTGCGTCAGCGACACCTGACTGCCGCGCTGCGCCGCGTCGCGCGGCGTGGCCAGGCCGAAGCCATAGGGGGCCAGCTCCTGCTCGACGAGGCGAATGAACAAGTCGGTCATCTGCTCGCTCTTGCGCCGCAGCTGCTGCATGTCGACGCCATCGAAGGCCTGCAGCGCCTGCTCCAGGGCAATCAAGCCCAGTTGCGAAGCCGTGCCGACCAGCATGCGATCGATCCCCGCCCCCGGTGCGTAGTCGTGCGTGAATTCGAACGGCCGCGCATGGCCATGCCAGCCGGTCAGCGGCTGGCGCACCTGCGCCTGATGGCGCCGCGCCACGAACACGAAGGCCGGCGCGCCCGGGCCGCCGTTGAAGTACTTGTAGCCGCAGCCGACCGCGAAATCGGCGTCGCAGCCGTTCAGGTCGCAGGGCATGGCGCCCGCGGTGTGGCACAGATCCCAGACCACCAGGGCACCGACGGCGTGCGCGCGACGCGTGATGGCGGCCATGTCGTACAGGCGGCCGGTCTTGTAGTTGGTGTGCGTGAGCGACACGATGGCTGTGTTCTCGTCGATCGCGGTCATCACGTCGTCGGGTTCGACTGTCACCAGCTCGGCGTCCATCAATTCCGCCACGCCGCTGGCCACATACACGTCGGTCGGGAAATTGCCGCGCTCGCCGACGATGCGCTTGCGCCCCGGCCGCATGCGCAGCGCGGCGACCAGTACCTTGAACAGGTTGACCGAGGTCGAGTCGGCGACGATCACCTCATCGGGATGCGCGCCAATCAATGTGGCAATGCGCCCGCCCACGCGCTGCGGCGCCGGGTACCAGTCGGCATCGTTCCAGGAGCGGATCAAGCCGACGCCCCATTCCTGCTCGATGGCGCGCGTCATGCGCCCCATCACCGATTTGGGCAAGGCCCCCAGCGAGTTGCCGTCGAGGTAGATCACGCCATCGGGCAGTGCAAACAGATCGCGCCGGCTGGCCAGGGGGTCGGCGGCGTCCAGGCGCGCGACCTGCGCTTCGGTGATGGTTTTCGTAGCGTCGTTCATGGCGATTGGGCTCTCAAAGTTTCACGGCGTGCTTGAATCGGGACAGGTGTCGTGATCGCGCTGCCGATTCGCATTGCAGCAGCGCTACGCAGACGAGTCGCGTGACGCCAGTGGCGCGGCTCCCTGGGTTCGAGATGCCGGCTTGCGCGCTCATACCTTGATGCAGATGTTGGTGGTTTCGGAATAGAAATCGAGCGACCAGCGCCCACCCTCGCGCCCGATGCCCGACAGCTTGGTGCCGCCAAAGGGCGTGCGCAGATCGCGCGAGAACCAGGTGTTGACCCAGACGATGCCCACGTGCAGCTGCGGCGCAACGCGGTGCGTGCGCGACAGGTTGGTGGTCCACACCGTGGCGGCCAGGCCGTAGTCGCTGTCGTTGGCGCGGCGCACCACTTCTTCTTCGCTGTCAAAGGGCGCGATGTGGCAGACCGGGCCGAACACCTCCTCGCGCACGCAGCGCGCGCTGTCGGGCAGGCCGGTCCAGATGGTGGGCTGCACGAAGGCGCCGTTGTCACGTGCGTCGCCGAAGTGCGGCACGCCGCCGCCGGTGACCACGGTGGCGCCCTCTTCCAGCGCCAGCCTGAAGTAGGACAGCACCTTCTCGCGGTGCTCGCGCGAGATCAGCGAGCCCATGGCCACGCCCGGGTCGTCGGGCCAGCCGATCGTGAGCGACTCGGTGTGCTTTTTCAGCGCGGCAACGAACTGGTCGAAGATCGGCCGCTCGACGAACACGCGCTCGGGGCACAGGCAGACTTGGCCGGTGTTGGTGAACAGAGCACGCGCCAGGCCCTCGACGGTGGCGTCGAAGTCGCAGTCGGCAAACACGATGGCGGCGTTCTTGCCGCCCAGTTCGAAGGACACTTCCTTCACGCCGTCGGCCACCGCCTTCATGATGGCCGCGCCGGTGCGCGACTCGCCGGTGAAGGTGACGGCGTCGATACCCGGGTGCGTGGTCAGCGCCTCTCCAGCCGAGCCGGGGCCGAAGCCGTGCACCACGTTGAACACGCCGGGCGGCACGCCGGCCTCGTGAAAGGCCTCGGCGATCAGCACCGCCGACGAGGGCGTCTCTTCCGAGGGCTTGCAGATGATGGTGTTGCCGCAGATCAGCGCCGGCGCGGCCTTCCAGGTGAGTGAGAGGATGGGCAGGTTCCAGGGCGAGATGCTGGCCACCACGCCCAGCGGCTTGCGCTTGGTGTAGTTGATCAGCTGGGTGCCGTCGGGCAGGTTGGTCTCGAAAAACTCACCGTGCGCGCTCTTGCCCAGATCGGCGAAGGTGCGGAAGTTGGCGATGCCGCGGTACACGTCGAGCTTGCGCGCCTGCTCCACCGGGCGGCCGGTGTCGGCGACCTCGGCCTGCAGGAACTCGTCGAAGCGCCGGGCAATGATGTCGGCCACGCGGTGCAGGGCGGCGGCGCGCTCTTCCACCGTCGAGCGACCCCAGGGCCCCTCATCAAGCGCGCGGCGCGCGGCGCGCACGGCGCGGTCGACCAGAGCCGCGTCGGCCTCGTGCACCGGCGCCAGCACGCTGCCGTCGATGGGGCTGACATTGTTGAAGGTCTTGCCGGTGACGACGAACTCGCCATCGACATAGTTGCGCACTTCCTTGAGCGAGGCGGGCAACGGAAAGCGTGAACTCACAAGGGAACTCCGGTTGGCAATGGCTCGAAGTCTAGGCGCCAAATCTATTCTTGACCAATGATTTTATTGGCGGCATCTATAGCCAATGGGAATATATATGCCGCATCACCCAACACTCGTAAATCCCTGACTGGCGTCGCGCAGCGCCTGCAGAAAGCGCTGCGCTGCCGCCGAGGGCGGGCGATCGGCCCGCACCGTGTAGCCCACGGCGCCGAACGCGCCCTGCCCCGACACCGGCAGCAGCGCCAGCAGGCCCGCGCGGGCAAAGCGGTCGGCCGCCGACTGCGGCATCAGCCCGACCATGTGGCTGTTGATCAGCAACTCGAGGTTCGTCAGGATCGACACCGACTCGACGCGCCGACGCGGCAGTGCCAGCCCGACGCGGGCAAAAAATGCACCCACCGAACGACCCGCCACGGAGTCCTGGGTCGGCACGATCCAGTCCAGATCGCGCAGCTGCGCCGCGTTGATCCGGCGCCGGCGTGCCAGCGGATGCTGGCTGCCGACCACGACGCGCAGCGCTTCCTGGTGCAGCGGCACGTGGGCCAGGCGCGTGGCTTGCTCGTCCGCCAGCAGGGTGTCGCGCGCGTCCGGCAGCACGCCGACGACGACATCCAGCTCGCTGCGCAGCAGTGCCGGAAACAGCAGCGCGCTGGAGCCTACCCGAATGGTCACCACCACATCGGGCGCCGCTGCGCGCAGCCGGGCAATGGCCTCGGGCAGCAGCGTCGCCGAGGCGGTGATGAGCGTGCCCACCACCACCTGGCCGGCGGCGCCCGACTGCGCCGCGTTCAAATCCTCGGCCAGGTAACGCAGCTCGCCCAGCAAGGTCTTGGCGTGGTGTTCGAACAAGCGGCCCAGCTCGGTCAGCGCCACGCCGCGCTTGCCTCGCACGAAGAGCTGACCGCCCAGCTGCGCCTCCAGCTCATGGATCGACTTGCTGAGCGCCGGCTGCGTCAGCGCCAACTCGCGCGAGGCCGCCAGGATGGAGCCGGCCTGCACCACCTTCTCGAAGATCAGCAGCTGCTGCAGGCGAAGGCGCCGCGCCAGCGACGCGGGCGAGTGTTGGGGCGCCTGGGGCGCGATCGCGGATGGGGCGCTAGGGTTCACGCGGGCATCGTACACAAGGCGCTCGGGGGCCCTCAGCCCCTAAGATGCAGGCCATGAAAATCACCACCTGGAACGTCAACTCCCTCACCGCCCGCCTGCAGCACGTGCTGGACTGGCTGGCCGTCAACCCGGTCGACGTGCTGGCGCTGCAGGAGCTCAAGCTCACCGACGACAAGTTCCCGCACCAGGCGCTGCGCGAAGCCGGCTACGAAGCCGCCGTGTTCGGCCAGAAGACCTATAACGGCGTCGCCCTGCTGACGCGCGCGCCACTGACGGCCGATGACGTGGTGCGCAACATCCCGGGCTTTGCCGACGACTCGGCGCGGGTGATCGCCGCCACGGTGCCGGCGCCGGGCGGGCCCTTGCGCGTGGTCAACGGCTACTTCGTCAACGGGCAGGCGCCGGGCAGCGACAAGTTTGATTACAAGATGAGCTGGCTGCGCGCGCTGCGCGACTGGCTGCGCGAAGAGCTGGCGGCGCACCCGCGCCTGCTGCTGCTGGGCGACTTCAACATCGCCCCCGAGGACCGCGACAGCCACGACCCGGTGGGCCTGGCCGAGACCATTCACCACACCAGCGAGGAGCGCCACCACTTCCAGGCGCTGCTGGGCCTGGGGCTGGCCGATGCCTTCCGGCTGTTCGAACAGCCGGACAAGAGCTTTTCCTGGTGGGACTACCGCATGCTGGGCTACCAGAAGAACCGCGGTCTGCGCATCGACCACATCCTGGTGAGCGAGCCGCTGCGCGCCCAGGCCACGGCCTGCGGCATCGACCGCGTGCCGCGCAAATGGCCCAAGCCCAGCGACCACGCGCCAGTCACGCTGGAACTGGCGTGAGAGGCGATACACCCACGGCAAATAACCGGAGATAAAAACCGGCTTTAGCGCAGCACCAACCTGCGCCAGCAGCTATTGATTCGATAGTATTCCGGCAACCCTGCCGGACAAGCCAGGCTCAGGGGCCGAGCCGGCCCAGCTCGCGCTTGATGCCCTCAATGTCGCTCTGGTTGCGCTCGATGGCGGCTTTCAGTTCGGCCACGCGGTCCAGGTATTTCTGGTGGTTGCGCGCCTCGCCACCGATCTTGTCGGGCTCGCCGCCCTTGTATTCCTTGTCCAGCTCGGCCTGGCGGGCCTCGGCGCGGCGCAGCTCCTGCTGCAAGATGGCCTTGGCGTCGGCGTCGCGCTTGCGCTGCTCGGCGTTGTCGATGCGCGGTGCCGAGGCCGGTGCCGCCCCGGCGGAGCGTGCCGCGGGCGCTGCACCGCCGCCAGCCGCCGGCGCCGCAGGCGCGGGCGCGGTGCCGCGCACGATGGTGACGTTGCCGCCCTCCACCAGCTTGCAGTCGGCGCGGCCCTTGGGCTGGTTGGTGTACTCGTTGCCACAGCGGTAGATGCGGTCCTGGGCCACCACGGGCACGGCCGCGACGGCCAGCGTCGCGGCGACAAGCGATACACGGAGGGTCGGCGGCAAAGACTTCATGTGGGTCGGGGTAGCGGCCGCGGCGGACTGCCGCGATAGGCCTTCAACGAACAAGTATCCGGCAGGTGGACCGTTCCGGGGCACGCCTGTTCCCCAAAATGCGCCCTCGGCAGCCCCAGGCCGTCCATTTCGGGCGATTTCCGTGTCATTGTGGCGACAGCGTCACAGCGAGAAGTACATGTCGTACTCGGCCGGGTTGACCTGCACGCGGATGCGGTTGACCTCGGTCATCTTCAACTCGATGTAGGCGTCCAGCATGGCGTCGGTGAACACGCCGCCGCGCGTCAGGAAGGCGCGGTCGCGATCCAGCGCCTCCAGCGCCTGGTCGAGGCTGTGGCACACGGTGGGCACCAGCCTGTCTTCTTCGGGCGGCAGGTGGTAGAGGTCCTTGGTGGCGGCCTCGCCAGGGTGGATCTTGTTCTCGATGCCGTCCAGGCCCGCCATCATCAGCGCCGCGAAGCACAGGTAGGGGTTGGCCATGGGGTCGGGAAAGCGCGCCTCGATGCGGCGCGCCTTGTCGTTGGCGGCGTAGGGAATGCGGATCGAGGCCGAGCGGTTGCGCGCCGAATACGCGAGCTTGACCGGCGCCTCGAAGTGCGGCACCAGGCGCTTGTAGCTGTTGGTGGTGGGGTTGGTGATGGCGTTAAGCGCCCGGGCGTGGCGGATGATGCCACCGATGTAGAACAGCGCCGTCTCGGACAGGCCGGCGTAGCCCTTGCCGGCAAACAGGTTCTTGCCGCCCTTCCAGATCGACTGGTGCACGTGCATGCCGCTGCCGTTGTCGCCGTGGTAGGGCTTGGGCATGAAGGTGGCGGTCTTGCCGTAGCGGTCGGCCACGTTCCACACCACGTACTTCAGGCGCTGCGTCCAGTCGGCGCGCTCGACCAGGGTGCTGAACCGGGTGCCGATCTCCATCTGGCCGGCGCCGGCCGTCTCGTGGTGGAACACCTCGACCGGCACGCCCAGCGCGTCCAGGATCAGCGCCATCTCGGCGCGCATGTCGTGCGTGCTGTCCACCGGCGGCACCGGGAAGTAGCCGCCCTTGGTGCGCGGGCGGTGGCCGCGGTTGCCGCCCTCCAGTTCGGCGCCGGTGTTCCAGGGCGCCTCGTATTCCTCGATGCGGTAGAAGCTGTGGCCCGGCTCGGTGCTCCAGCGCACGCTGTCGAAGACGAAGAACTCGGGTTCGGGACCGAAATACGCGGTGTCGCCAATGCCGCTGGCCTTGAGATAGGCCTCGGCGCGGCGGGCGATGGAGCGCGGGTCGCGCTCGTAGGGCTTGCCGTCACCGGGCTCCAGCACGTCGCAGGTCAGCACCAGGGTGGGTTCGTCGAAGAACGGGTCGATGAAGGCCGTGCCGGCGTCGGGCATCAGCAGCATGTCGGATGCCTCGATGCCCTTCCAGCCGGCCACCGAGGAGCTGTCGAAGGCGTGGCCGTCGCTGAACTTGTCCTCGTCGAAGGCGGCCACGGGCACGGTGACGTGCTGCTCCTTGCCGCGGGTGTCGGTGAAGCGGAAGTCGACGAACTTGCATTCGGCTTCGCTCACCAGTTTCATGACGTCGGCGACCGACTGGCTCATCGGGGGTACTCCTGAGGGGGATATGAACGGAATGGCGGATGTGCGGCCACGGCACGCTGGGCGTGGCCGCCGTCCGGGCGGGGCCCGGCCGATGGTCTGCACGATGCCCTGAATTTTGCCTGTTGTCAGACCGCTTTTTTGCGCCCGGCGCCGGTCGGCGGCACTTTTCCGCGGATTTTCGACGCCGCCGCCACGGCCAACGCCTGCTGGCCGCTACCGATGCAGCTCGGGCCCGTAGCTCAGCGCATGCGGCAGCAGCCAGGCGCGCAGGTCGGTGTAGGCGGCGTCGACCTGCGCCGGCGCGCCCTTGACGCCCAGCTCGATATGCCGCCCGTGCTCGGGGTGGTCGACGCTGGGCAGGCTGAACACCTTGACGCCGGGGTGCGCCGCCTCCACGCGCTCCATCACCGGGGTGAGCGGTGCCTCCATGGCGCCATAGAGCACCACCGAACGCTCGCGCCAGGCGCCGCGCGTGAAGCAGTGCGACCAGTCGGTGTCCAGCGCCCAGGCCATCATGGGCCAGGCCATGACCGGAAAACCCGGTACGAAATAGATAGCGCGTCCCGCAGGCCCGGCCAGCGCAAACCCCGGAATCTGGTTGTAGGCATTGGGCACGATGCGGGCGCCTTGCGGAAACACGCCCATGTTCAGCCGCTGCTGGTTGTCGGCGCGTCCGGGCTCCCAGGGCACGCCCTGCTGGCGCGCCATGTCCTGCCCGCGCTGCTCGATCAGGCGCCTGGCTTCAGGGTGCAGGGCCAGCGGCACGCCCAGTGCGGCGGCGGCGCACTGGCGGGTGTGGTCGTCCGGGGTGGCGCCGATGCCGCCGGTGCACACCACCACGTCGCCCGAGGCCAAGGCGCGCCGCAGCGTGGCGGTGATGCGCGCCGGCTCGTCGCCCACGTATTCGGCCCAGGCCAGGCGCAGGCCGCGCTCGGCCAGCAGTTCGACGAATTTGGGCAGGTGCTTGTCGGCGCGCTTGCCGGACAGGATTTCGTCGCCGACGACGATCAGGCCGAAGCCGGGGGCAGAGTGTTCAGGGCTCATGGGACAGGGCGGCCGGCGCCGCGATCGCTTCTGTTTCGATAGCTGCTGGCGCGCTCTGGCGCAGCGCTTGCAGCGCCGACAGGCAGTAGTGGGTGAACCACAGGGCGGAAAAGGCGAACACCAGGGTGTAGATCCAGATCGCCAGCGGGATCAGCACCGCGAAGGCCACGGCGAACAGCGCCAGCGACGCCCAGGCCAGGGCCGGCGCCGCGCCCAGGTAGCCGCAGACAATGCCCATCGCCAGCAGCGGCGCGCGGTGCTGGCGCAGGATGGCGCGCCGCTCGGCGCGGCTGGCGTGGGCGTCGAGGGCGTCGTAGCTCATCACCCGGTAGGTCAGCCAGCCCCAGATCAGGGGCGGCACGATCAGGATCAGCGGCGGCACCAGCCACAGCGGCAGCGACAGCGCCAGCGCCACCAGTGCCAGCACGGTGTGCCCCAGCGACCACAGGGCCGAGCCCAGCATCGAGCTGGCGCCGCGCCGCTCCAGCGTCGCAAAGCGCCGTGTCGCCACCAGCCGCAGCACGGCGGGCGTCATCAGCAGGGCCACCAGCAGCAGCGCCAGCACGATCAGCGCCGGCGCGACCAGCAGCACCAGCAGCACTGGCGCGATGCCGTGGCGCAACTCGCCAGCGCCCAGCTGGCCGAGCCAGCCCCACAGGGTGGCAAACACCACCGAGGCGTCCAGCCAGGCGGCGACTGCCGCCACCGCCGAGGCCCAGTACAGGTAACCCAGCCCGAAGCTGAGCGCCACCAGCAGCCCCAGCGGCAGCAGCGACAGCGCGATCACGCGCGGGTGCAGGCAGTAGGCGACGGCGCGCCAGAAGGAGTCAAGCAGCAGCGACATGCCCGCCAAGCATAAGGGAACCTCTGCATAAGCTCCTGCGCCGCAGGCATCTGCGGTCTCGGGCGGTCTGCGGCGTTGCAAATCCTCGCGATGGCTACGGCCATCGCTGCGGTTTGCGCCTTGCATCCCATCCCGAT
>Ga0116175_1000479_pt1 | contig 28055 bp, 22 predicted proteins | sample AD_UKC125_MetaG_FD_89802 | JGI IMG/M metagenome (GOLD analysis project Ga0116175, IMG submission 89802) | Active sludge microbial communities of municipal wastewater-treating anaerobic digesters from USA - AD_UKC125_MetaG | ecosystem: Engineered > Bioreactor > Anaerobic > Digestate | place: USA... | reverse complement strand
GGTGCTCATCCCGGAACCCGGCCTGCACGAGCGCTATGGCGTGCTCACCCGGTCGGCCGGCCCCCGCGCCGCAGCGCGGATGGCGGTGCGGTTGGCGCTGTTCAACCGGGTCACCGTGCCGCTGCTGCGCCGCCGGCTCGATCACGCCGACCGCCGCGGCCGCTTCGCCGAATGGGCTTACTGGAAGGTCATGCTGCACTACACGCAGCGCGCCTATCGCTCGACGCCGCCGCGCCGGCCGACCCCGACGCCGACGACGCCGCTCGCCTCGGAGGTCGGCGCCCGATGAGCTCCCTCCAGCCCGATCTGCGGATGCCGCCCGCGGCCCCCCGGATGCCGCCCGCGGCCCGAACCGTCGTGCTCGCCGGAGTGGGCGCCGCAGTCCTCGGCGCGCTGCTCGCCGGCCTGGGTATGCCGGCCCTCTACACCGTCCTCGGGGCGCTCGCCCTGCTCGTCGTCGGCAGACTGCTGCGGGGCCAGGTGCTCACCCCCCTGTATGCCGCGTGGTCGGCGCTGCCGATCCACCGCAGCACCACGGCCCAGCCGCGTGCGGGCTTGGCCCAACCGATCCACCGCAGCACCACCGCGCAGCCGCGTGCGGGCTTGCCCCGGCCACCGGCCACTCGCCGGGCGATCGCCTTGACCGCCGCGGGGAGTGCCACCGTCGCCGTCCTGGCCGGCCTGGCCGGGGTGCGAGGGATCGCCGTCGTGCTCGCCGTGCTCCTGCTCGTCGTGACCGCCCCGCGGCTGATGACCTGGGCCCGGCCCTGGGTGCGACCTGGGCTCGGCTCGTGGCGGGGAGCCCCGCTGGGCGTGGGCGTGGACCTAGGCATGGGCGACGGCCACGGCAAGGCGGCCCAGCACCGACGTGGCTGGCTGGTGCTGCCCGTCGGCGCCGCCGTGGCAGCGCTGGGCTGGGTGGCCGCTGGGCTCGGCGGCAAGGGTCTGCTGGTCGTTGTCGGGGCCCTCGCGATCGGGACCGTCCTGTGGGCGGTGCGCGACCGGCATACCGTGCTGGTGTTCCTGGCCGCCGCGACGGTGGCCGTCATGATGCACAAGTCCTTCACCGACCCCGACCTGCAGCAGAGCGGCGGCGCGGTGTCGATCTACGTCACGACCCTCGATGTCGTCGTGGTGCTGCTCTACCTGCTGTGGTGGCGGTCCGGCACCCTGGCGCGCGACCTTGCCGCGGCGCCGCGGCGCGGGGTCCTCGCGGCGGTCGCGGGCGGGGCGCTGCTGGCCCTGCCGAGCCTGCTCGGCGCCCCGAGCCTCGGGCACGCTGCGGCCGAGCTGTGCCGGATGGCGTGGATGTTCCTCCTGTTCGCCTATCTCGCGCTGCGAATCTCGGCCCGGCGCCACGTGTATGCCGTCCTCGGCGGGCTGGGCGCGGTCGCGGTGCTCGAACTCGTCGTCGTCGTCCTGCAGTGGCGCACCGGCGGCGTGCTCGGGCTGAGCTTCCTCGGGGTGCCGACCGAGCTCGGCGACCGGGTGACCGACACGACGGTGCTCGGCCGGCCGTTCGGCACGGTCCTGCACCCGGTCTTCCTCGGCGCCGTGCTCGGGGCGCTGGCGACCGTGGCGACCGCCCTGCTCGTCGGACTGCGGAACCCGTTGCTGCGGCTGGCCGCCGCCGTGGTCGTGGCCAGTTGCTTCGGTGCGGTGTGGTTGGCGCAGGCCCGGGCCGCCTTCGTCGCCGCCGGTCTGGCCTGCGCCGTCGTCGTGGCCGTCGGAGTGCGCCGCCGCCAGGTCGCCCCGGCCGCACTGCTGCGCATCGGCCTGGCCGGGCTGGTCGTCGCCCTGCCCTTCGCTGCGCAGATCATCGACAAGATCTCGGCGAACTTCGGCACCGGACACTTCTTCACCGAGATCGACTCGCGGCTGGAGCTCAACGACACCGCGGAGCGGATGTTCGCCGATCACCCCTTCCTCGGGGTCGGGCTCAACAACTACGAACTCGTCCAGGGGGCCTACGACCAGGCGCCGGTCATCTTCTTCGGTCACCCGGTGCACAACATCTACCTGCTCGTGCTCGCCGAGACCGGGATCGTCGGGCTGGCCGGGTTCGCCCTGGTCGGCCTCGCGGTGGCTCGGGTGGCGCTGCGGCTCACCCGCAGCCCGGACCGGCTACTGGCCGCCGTCGGGACGGGTGTGTTGGCCGCGGTCGCCTTCTTCGCCGTCGAGGAGGTCCTCGGCTTCTCGTTGCGTCAGGACGCCCCGCTCGCGGTCTTCTGGATGCTCGCGGGCCTGGCCGTCGCGGGCGAGCGGCTAGGCCCGCCGATCCCGGCCCGCGTGCCGCGCCTGGCGAGGGTGGGGCGATCCAGCGGCGGGGCGCCTCGGAGCGCCGGTCCCAGCCACCGCACCACCCGGCGGCTCGTGGCCGCCGTCGCCGTCGTCGCCGTGGTCGTGCTGGCCCTGCCGCCCGGTCCGACCATGGCCGGCACCCTGACCACCCTCCCGTACGCCGTGCCCGCCAGCTCGGCCCCCTCGGCCAGCCCGTCGTCGCCGCTGCCGAGCCGGGTCCTGCTCTCCGGGGTCGAGCGGTCCACGGGAGCGCATCACATCTACCTCGCCGACACCGACGGCTCGATGCACCGGCTGACCCCCGCGGACGGACGTGCCTACAGCTGGCCTCGGTGGGCTTTTGGGAACACCCAGATCGTCTACACGGTCCGGGCCGGCGCGGCGGGCGGCCCCGAGCAGATCGCCATGATGCGCCCGGACGGCACCGGGGTGCGCGTGCTGGCCAGCTTCGACTTCCGGGTGGGGCAGCCTTTCGTCGACCGCTCCGGCACGAGTCTGGTCTTCACCGGGACCGCACCGTGGTTCCCGCACGTCGCGCTCTTCCGGCTGGATCTGGCCACCGGACTGAGCACCAATCTCACCGCCGCAACCGTCTCGGTCGGTGGCTTCGACTCCGACCCGTCGCCCACTCCGGACGGCCGGCTCGTGTTCGCCTACACCGCCAACTCCACGTCGACCCAGATCGCGGAGATGGCCGCCGACGGCACCGGCCGGCGCGTCCTCATCGACGACGACACCTTCAACACCGACCCGACCGTCTCGGCGGACGGCCGGCTCGTGGCCACGGCCTCCTACCGCGGCTCCGGCAAGCCCTCGACCGGGTCGGCCACCGATTTCAGCGATGTCAAACCCTCCGGCTGGTACATCGCGGTGCGTCCCCGGTCCGGTGGCGCCGAGACCCTCCTCACCGACGGTGCGAACTGCGTCTCGCGACCGGCCGCAGACCCCTGCGAGGTCTCAGAGATGTCCGGGGTCCTGCCCCGATTCGCTCCCGACGGCGCGGTCTCCTTCAACGGCGCGCTCGACTCGCAGACCACCTGCCTGTGCTCGCGGCGACCGGACGGGTCCGACCCCAAGGTCCTCATCGCGGAGACCGAGATCGCTCTGGACTGGCACGACTGGCCGCAGGCCGCCGGCGCCTCCCGGTCGACCGATGCGATCGGATCCCGCCCGGTGCCCGGTCGGGTGCTCCTGGTCCTCGCAGGGACCGACGGGTCCCGCACCCTCGTGTCGGCCTCGCCGGATCTCATGCAGCGGCGCACCCTGGCGCTGCCCACGGGGTTGACCCCGCGCACCGCCCGCTGGGCCGCCGACGGCGAGAGCGTGCTGCTCACCGCCGACGTCGACACCGGCCGGGCCCGCGACCCCCATCCGGCCGCCCCCGCCGGCACCACCCGCCGCGCGCACGTCACCCTGGAAGACCTCTCGCCGACCGGGCTCGCCCAACGCCAGCAGCGGGTCGCCGCGTTGCCCTCGGACACCGCCGCCGAACAGGTCTTCCTCCGAGCGCCGGACGGATCGGTGCGCCAGCTCACCGATCCGTGGATCGAGGACTGGCAGGACGGCCTGGCCCCCGGTGATGCCCGCGGCAACACCTCCCCGGTGCCCACGCCCGACGGCCAAGCAGTCCTCGTCCGCAATGTCTCCACGCTCACCGGTGAGTCGTTCATCCTGCGTATCGACCTGCGCACCGGCGAGGTCCGCAATCTCACCAACGGCACCGCCGGCGTGCTGCCCACCGACGACGCCGACCCGGCGCTCTCCCCGGACGGGCGCCGGGTCGCCTTCGCTTGGACCGAGGGCGACCGCCGCGGGATCTACGTCATGGACGCCACCACCGGCCAGGCCGTCACGCCCACGGCAGCGCCGGCCGCGGCGGGCGAGCCGACCTGGTCCCCGGACGGCATACATCTCGCGGTCGTCGTCACCGGCTCCGACGGGCGGGGTCGGCTCCAGCGGGTCGCCGGCTCCGGCGGCGGGTCCGCCGTGCCGCTGTCGGGAGTCGCCCCGGCGTTAGCTCCGGACTACTCCCCGGACGGCTCACAGGTGGTCTTCCTCGGCCCGTCCGGTGCGGTCATCGGCCTGTATGCCGTGCGCGCAGACGGTGGGGCGTCCGCACGGTCGGCGCCGGTCCAGCCCGACCCCCTGCACAGCGTGCTGTCCGTGGACTGGAGGTGAGTGCCATGGGAGCCACCCTCACGACCGTCGTCGTCAACTGGAACACCGTCGGACTGCTCGACGACTGCCTGGCCAGCATCGTCTCCGCCACGCCGGATGGGATGGTCAACGACATCGTCCTGGTCGACAACGCCTCGAGCGACGGCTCGGCCGACCACGTGGCCGCCCAATGGCCGCAGGTCCGGGTGATCCGCAGCGCCACCAACGAGGGATTCTGCCGAGCCAACAACCGCGCAATCCGCGACAGCGACTCGGAGTTCGTCCTGCTGGTCAACACCGATGCCCGCCTGCAGCCCGGAGGCATCGCGGCGCTGCTGCAGCCCTTCGCTGCCGACCCGCAGGTCGCGGTCGTCGGGCCTCGCCTGGTCTATGCCGACCGCACCTTCCAGCGCTGGACCGCCGGCCGCATCCCGACGCTCACCTCGATGAGCGCCTGGCTGCTGGGTTGGGATCGCTTGTGCGGCAACACAATTCGCGGCGTGTATCTACACCGGGACGACATCGCTCCTGTCGATGTCGACTGGGTGTCCAGCGCCGTCATGGCACTGCGGCGGTCGGCGTTGGACGACATCGGCCTGCTCGACGAACGGATCTTCGTCTACATGGACGACGTCGACCTGTGCCACCGGGCCACCCGAGCCGGGTGGCGGGTGAGGTATGCCGCGGACACCACCGCGGTGCACTTCATGGGTGCCTCCTCGCGTGCCACCGCAGGCGGCGCGGCACCCCAGGCGTTGCGCTCGCTCAACCGGTGGTTCCGCCGGGAACGCGGCCGGACGGCATACCGGGCCTTGGTGGGCCTGGAAGTGGCCGGTTTCGGGCTGCGAGCCCTCGCCCATGCCACCCGGGCGGCGACCCGTGATCCGGAAGCCCGATCCCAGGCCCTGCGCCGCTCCCGAAACCACCTCGTCCACCTTCGTCACGCTATGGAGCCCCTCGATGCCTGAGCTGTCCTCGTCCTCCCCGGGCCACGCGCACGGCCACTCGCACGGCCACTCGCACGGCCACGAGCATGCCCATGGCGTGCTCACCCTCGACGAACGCCACGACCACGAGGCCCAGACCTACGACGAGATGGCGCGGCTGCTGCTGGCCCAGTGGCGCGACGCGGGCTATCTGGTCTCGCCCGACCAGATCCCCTTCGTCAACCGCGAACACGTCGACTTCCTCACCGACGCCGTGCAGCGGCTCGGCCCGCTGGCCGGTCGCCGCATCCTCGAAGTCGGGGTGGGCGGCGGGTCGCTGGCGGTCTGGCTGGCCCTGCAGGGGGCCGAGGTGGTCGGCATCGACGTGTCCTCGGGCATCCTCGCGGTGGCCGAACGCCGGGCGCAGGTCAACGGCGTCGCCGACCGCGTCAGCCTCGTGCACTCGCCCGTCGAGAGCTTCGACCCGGCCGAACACGGGCTGGCCGCAGGCGGATTCGACGCGATCATCGGCAACAACGTCGTCCACCATTTCGACCGGGACCTGGCCCTGGCCAACCTCGGGCGCCTGCTGCGGCCGGGAGCAGTCGCGGTCTTCTGCGAGCCCGTGCTCTTCCTGCCGGAGTGGACCCGGCGGGTCCGCAACTCGCGGCTGGTGACCCGCCGCTTCCCCATGCACACCCACAGCCCAGACGAGCGCTCGCTCGGCGCTGACGATTTCGCGACGATGCGCCGCTGGTTCGCCCGGGTGGAGTGGACCCCCTATCAGGTGCTGTGTCGGCTGCAGAACTTCGTCGAGCTCTCCGATCCGATGTGGCACCGCCTCGAGTCCATCGACCGGATCCTGCTGCGCCGCATCCCCGCAGCCCGCAGGGTCTGTCGCCTCGCCGTCGTCACCCTCGCTCTCCCCACGAAAGGTGCTTGACATGCTCATCCTCGCCACCGGAGCTGCCGGGATGCTCGGCAGCGCCCTCATCCCCGCACTGGTCCGGGCCGGCCACCGAGTGGTCGCCACCGACATCGATCTGCGGGATACCCACCCGTGGGGCGGCTCCGGACCCGCCCTCGGTCACCTCGACGTGCGCGACCGAGCCGAGGTGGCCGCAGCCTTCCAGACCGTCAACCCCGACCTGGTCCTGCATCTGGCAGCCGAGACCTCGCTGGAGATCTGCGACGCCGACCCCGACCACGGCTATCTCACCAACACCATCGGCACGAAGTACGTTGCGTTGGCGGCCCGGTCCCACGGCTGCCCGATGACCTACATCAGCACGGCCGGGGTGTTCGACGGGACCAAGACCGGCGCCTACACCGAGTTCGACCGGCCCAACCCGCTCAATGTCTACGGCGACTCCAAACACGAGGGCGAGGTCCTCGTCGAGCGGCTGGTGCCGCAGCACTACGTCATCCGGGCCGGCTGGATGGTCGGCGGCGGGGCCCAGAAGGACCACAAGTTCGTCTCCCGCATCGTCGACCAGATCAGGGACGGTGCCACCCAGGTCTTCGCGGTGACCGACAAGCTCGGCACCCCGACCTACGCGCCGGACTTCTCCCGCTGCCTGCTCGGGCTGATCGGCTCGGGCATGACCGGGCTCTACCACATGGCCTGTGGCGGCGAGGGCAGCCGTTACGACGTCGCGGCGGAGATCCTGCGGATCCTCGGCCGGCACGACATCGAGCTGGTCCCGGTCACCTCGGAGCATTTCGCCGACGAGTTCCCGTCGGTGCGCCCGCCCTCGGAGATCATGCGCAACCTGGTCCTGGACCTGCAGGGGATGAACACCATGCGCCCCTGGCGGCAGGCGTTGGCCGAGTACTTGCACACCGAGTTCGCCGACCTGGTCCGCGTCTCCGCGGTCGCCTGAAAGGACCCCACCATGCCTGCCCTGACTCTCCCGAGCCCCGCCGACCAGGACACCTCCGGCGGCGCTCCGTCGGTGTGCGTCGTCGTCCCCATCCCCAACGACCCGCCATGGGAGCTCTTCGACGCCATCCCGGCGCACATCCCCATCATCGTCAGCGACGACAGCGACGGCCGGCTGGCGCCGTCCCCGCGCCCGAACGTCTACTACCTCGACTACGCCGCACAGCAGGCGTATGCCGGGCGGCACTATGCCGCGATGCCGCACAAAAGCGCGGCGAGCCGCAACATCGGCCACTACGTCGCCTGGAAGGAGGGCTTCGATGTCATCGTCGCCCTCGACTATGACTGCCAGACCCGCGCCGGCTGGCTCGACACCCATCTCGCCGCGCTCGGCAAGCAGACCGACGCCCCCGCCGTGCGTCCCCGGCTCGCTGGCGGCTGGGTCAACCCGATCGAGCAGACCTTCCCGGCCGGCGACCCGGTCTACGCCCGCGGCTACCCCTACGAATGGCGCACCCCGGCCCTAGCGGCCACCGACGCGACCACGGTCGACGGCGACGTCGCCCTCAACCTCGGGCTGTGGGACGGCATCCTCGACCTCAACGGCATCGACAAGTTGTATGCCGGTGAGCCGGGTGATCCGGGGGTCCCGGCTGGGCCGAACCGGGTCGCCCTCGGCCACATCCCGATCTGCGGGATGAACACCGCATTCGTCCGCGAGCTCACCCCGGCCTACTACTTCCTGCCCGATGTCACCGTCGACAACTGGCCGTTGAGCCGGCACGACGACATCTGGGGTGGCTATGTCGTCAAGCGGCTGATGGACCTGCGCGGTGACCTGCTGGCCTACGGCGGCCCGGTCGTTGGTCACACCAAACAAACCCGGTTGGAGCGGGTCGTCGTCCTTGAGCAGTGGATGCACCTGCTCTCGGTGCCCTTCTACGACCTGGTGGAAACCGCCCTGACCGAGGTGACCCCGGGGGAGTACGCCCCGATGTTCGCCCACCTCGTCGAGGAGCTGCACCGGGCGCTCGCGACCTCGACGCTCCCGACCCACTACCGGGCGGTCTTCACCGAACTCGGGTCGTGGATGTCGCGCTGGGCGGAGGCCGTCCAATGACCGCCAATCGCGCCACGACCGCACGCCGCCCGAGCGCCGACAGCGGGCCTGCGCACCCGCGACCGAGCAACCCGCCCGTCCTCCGGTCACTGGTCGAAGATGCCCGGGAGCTGGCCAAGGTCAAAGGCAATGTCCACACCGGCGCCGCTGGGGTCCTGGACGTGCTGGGCCTGCCCGGCTTCTGGTCGGTCGTACTGTGGCGCGTCGGCAACGCCCTGCACGATCACGGCAACCCCCTGGCGCGCCTGGTCTACTTCGCCAACCTCGTGCTCTTCGGGGCCGACCTGGCCCCCGGTGCGGTCGTCGGCGCCGGGTGCGTCATGCCGCACCCGGTCGGCGTCGGGATCGCCGGGGACGTCGTCATCGGGGAGCGCTGCCACATCATGGGCCTGGTGCGCATCGGCGGCAGCGGCCAGGGCGCCAAGCCCGGGCACGCGGTCATCGGCGACGACACGTGGTTCATGGACGGCTGCAAGGTGCTCGGGCCGGTGCGCGTCGGCGACCGCTCCCTTGTCGGGGCCGCGGCCCTGCTCAAGCGGGACGTCCCCGCCGACATGGTCGTCCTCGGCCCGCGCGGCGCAGGAGAAGCGGAGATCCGGCCACGTGCGCAGGTGCTCGGTGAGGCAGCCGAGGCCCCGTTGTCCGACGACGCGACCGAGCGGTTGCGGGCGGCGAGCTGATCCGATGCGAGTCGCCATCGATGCGACCGCCTTGGGGTCGAACCGGGGCGGCGACGAGACGCTCGTGCGCAGCCTGCTTCGCGGGCTGGCCGGTGCGGTCCACCAGGCGGATGCCGTCGAGGTGCTCACCTCGGCCGGTGCCCAGCTGCCGGCCGAGTGCCGAGCCTTGGCGGGCGCCGAGCTGCGAGTGACGGCGATCGAGCGAAGGTCCGGGCCCCGGCATTTCGCGCTCGACCTGCCGGCCTGGCTCCGCCGGCTGACGCACGAGGGGCGCCGACCCGATGTGGTCGTCTCCCTGACGCACGCCCCGGTGTGGTCGCCGGCGCCGGTCGCGCTGCTGGTCACCGATCTCTCGTTCATCCACGATCCGGGCGGCTATCCGGCAGCCGACCGCTGGCGGTTGCGGGTGCTCGTCGGGGCCCAGGTCCGGCGGGCCGCCCAGGTCCTCACGATCAGCGACTTCTGCCGCACCGACCTGGAGCAGACCTACCAGCTCGCAGCGGGCAGCGTCCAGGTCCTGCCGCTTGTCGTCGATGCGCCCACCCCCGCCGACCCGGCAGCCCGCGCGGCCCTGGCCGGTCGGGGAGTGCCGGCCCGCTACCTGCTCTACCTGGGCAATCTGCACCCCCGCAAGAACGTCCCCCGCGCGATCGAGGCCTTCCTGGACCTGCGCCGCCGGGAGCCCGAGCTCTCCGGATATGCCTTCGTCGTCGCCGGCCGGGCCTGGTTCGGCGGCACCGCCGAGCGGGAGGCGGCCCGCGATGCCCCGCCCGGCGCGGTGATCTTCCTCGACCGGGTCGACGACGCCGAGCGCGAGGTGCTGTTGCGCGACGCCGAAGCGTTGGTCTACCCCTCGATCTTCGAGGGCTTCGGGCTGCCTCCGCTGGAAGCGATGGCCAGGGGTACCCCGGTGCTCGCCTCAGCTGTTACGGCAATTCCAGAGGTATGCCGTGACGCCGCCCTGCTCGTCGACCCGCACGACACGGACGCGCTCGCCGAGGGAATGCGTCGGGTCTTGCTCGACGCCCCGCTGCGTGACCGGTTGCGGACCGCGGGGTTCGCGAGGGCGGCGGCATACGACGTCGCCGGGGTGACCCAGGCGTGGAGGCGGGTCCTGGCACCCAGCCGCGCGACGACGTTACGGTGACCTCCATGAGCCGGCCGGGGTGGCCCCCTGCGCAGCCTCCCGCGCAGCCCCCTGCGCAGCCGCGTGTGCAGACGCCCGCGCAGCCGCCTGTGCTCCCGCCCGCCCGGGTGCCGTCGGCGGGTCGGCGCGGGCGCGCGCGATGGTGGCTCCTCAGTGCTGCTGCTCTGGCGGTCGTCATGGTCACCGGCCTGGCCCTGGTGGCCCGACTGCTCTCGGCGCAGGCACCGCCGGTGCCGGCGACCTGGACCGCCCCCACGGCCTTGCCGCAGGGGCCGGCCCTGCCGGTCGACCGGCTGGCCTTCGACTCCGATCGCAGCGGCGGCTTCGAGCTCTACACCATGGGCCACGATGGACGGGAGGTCACCCGCCTCACCAGCGACCCGGCATACGACTCGTGGTCGCCGCGGCTCTCGCCGGACCGGCGGACGATCCTGTTCAACCGGACCCCGCACGGCGTCCACGACACCGACGCCGCGCAAGCCTCGCTCTGGGCGGTCGGCGCCGACGGGTCGGGGCTGGTGCAGCTGCGGCCGGTGGGCCTGGACGGCTGGGTGTTGCAGGGGCACGCCGAGTGGTCTCCCGATGGATCGTCGCTCGTGATGTTCGGGGGCAGTCGGCTCAGCCCGCAGATCCACGTCACCGACCGGCTCGGCCAACAGCCGGTCGCGGTCACCGACCGGCCGGGCACCAATCTCGACCCGGCGTTCCATCCCGACGGCAAGGGCATCGTCTTCGTCGGCTGCCCGCGGGCGGTCTGCACCGAGCCGGACTACGAGATCTATCAGGTGCCGGTCGCGGGCGGTACGGCCACCCGGCTCACCGAGGACGGCTGGCGCGATCACGACCCCATGTGGTCGCCCGACGGCAGCCGGCTGGCCTGGTTGACCCAACTCACCATGGGGCTGCCGGGGGTGTGGGACATCCGCTGGCTCGGTTCGGCCGAGGTGGCCGCCCGCGCGACCCCCCGGCGGCTCGTCGGCGACGACGGCGTGACCAGCCGGCCCGAGTTCACGATCGACGGGGCCGCGGTGTTCACCCACCGCATTCCTCCGGGCGGGTCGCGGTTCCAGATCTTCCGGATCCCCCTCGGCGGTGGCCCAGCCGTCGAAGTCACCGCCGGGCAGCCGGGCAGCAACGAGTACCCCTCGCCCTGATGTCGGGGGGCCGCACTACGCTGCGGCGCATGACGGTCGGACTGGACATCACGGCGGCGCTCCCGGGCGGGGGTGGGGGCCGATGCGGGCGGTGAGCTACCCGGCATACTCGGTCGCACCGACGCTCGGCGAGCTGCCCGACCCGAGCTGTCCCGACGGGGGCGTGCTCATCCGGGTCGAGGCCACGGGGGTCTGCCGGTCGGACTGGCATGCCTGGCGGGGGCACGACCCCGTGCCACTGCCGATAGTGCCCGGGCACGAGTTCGCCGGCACCATCGCCGCCGTCGGCGCCGGGGTGACTCGGTGGCGAGTCGGTGACCGGGTGACGGTCCCCTTCGCGTGTGGCTGCGGGCAGTGCGAGGTATGCCGGGCCGGCGACACTCACGTCTGCCCGCGGCAGACCCAGCCCGGCTTCACCGGGTGGGGGTCGTTCGCGGACCTGGTCGCGGTGCACGCGGCCGATGCCAATGTCGTCGCCCTGCCCGAGGGCGTCGACGCGGTGGCGGCAGCGGCGCTGGGGTGCCGCTTCGCCACGGCATACCGGGCGGTGGTAGCGGTCGGTCGACTCGCGGCCGGTGAGTGGCTGGCCGTGCACGGCTGCGGCGGGGTCGGCCTGTCCGCGGTCCAGATCGGAGTGGCGCTGGGTGCCCGCGTCGTCGGGGTGGACCTGTCGCCGCAGGCGCGGGCGGCGGCCGAGCGACTCGGGGCGGTGACGGTGGCCGGCGGCGAGTCGGGAGAGGTCGCGGCGGCGGTTGCGGAGCTGACCGGCGGCGGGGCGCACGTGTCGGTGGACGCCTTCGGCTCGGTGGCCACGATGCGTGCCTCGGTGCTCGGGCTGCGCCCGCGCGGGCGGCACGTCCAGGTCGGGTTGCTGCTCGGTGACGCCGCCGACCGCGGGGTGCCGATGGGTCGGGTGATCGGCTGGGAGCTCGAGGTGCTGGGATCGCACGGTATGCCGGCCCGTGATTACCCGGCGATGCTCGCCCTGGTGGCCTCCGGTCGGTTGGACCCGGCAGCGCTGGTCGGCCGGGTCGTCGCGCTGGAGGACGCGGGTGCAGCGCTCATGGCGATGGACGATCCGAGCGCCTCGACGGTAGGGATGACGGTGGTCGACCTCGGCCGGTAACCCGAGCCTCGGGTGACCCAAAGCTGCGAGAGCGCCCGAAGGTCTGCGAGGGCGGGAGAGGTGGGCGGCCCGGCCGAAGTGAGGGGGAATCTCGGCCGGGGCCGCCCGCTCACTCCGGACCAATGCGACACACAGCACAGGGGCGGCGCTGGTTGGATCGTGAAGCCGGTCGACGAGAATGAGCTAGATCGAAGTTTAGAGTGGTTGATACATGGCAATCAACCAGACCTGACCCTTCGATAATTCAATCGGGCAGCTAAGTTAACGGCCGCGGTCTCGTGCCCCCGGCGTTCCCGCTGTCGCACTCCGCCGAGCAAGGACGGCATACTCCGACCGTGCCTGCCGTCAATCGCATCCCGTTCCGGCTCCCCACCCACCCCCGGGACCCGCACGAACACGGGCGGGTGTCCACGCCCTTGGAGCTGTTCTTCGATCTCGTCTTCGTCGTCGCCATCGCCAGTAACGCGGCGCAGCTGCACCACGGGATCTCGGGCGGGCACTGGTCGGCTATCGAGGGCTACACCTTGACGTGGTTCGCGATCTGGTGGGCGTGGGTCAACTACACGTGGTTCGCGTCGGCCTACGACAACCAGGACGTCCCTTATCGACTGCTGACCTTCCTCATCATGGCCGGCGCGCTTGCGCTCGCGGCCGGGGTGCCGGACATCTTCGCCGACGGCCAGTCGGTCGTCGTCGTGGCCGGGTATGCCGTGATGCGCGTGGGCATGATCGGGTTGTGGCTGCGGGCGGCGGCCGGACACCCCGAGCGGCGCAAGACCGCGCTGCTGTATGCCGGTGGGATCCTTTTCGCCCAACTGCTGTGGGTGGGCAGGCTCTGGGTGCCGGAGTCGTGGTGGATCCCGACCTTCTTCGCGTGCGTGGCCATCGAGCTGCTCGTGCCGGTCGTGGCGGAGAACCTCGGCGGCCGCACCCCCTTCCATCCGCACCACCTGGCCGAGCGCTATTCGCTCTTGACGATCATCGTGCTCGGCGAGGTGATCCTTTCGTCGGTGCAGGCCGTCCAGGGGGCGATGGCTGCGGCTGCCGACGCCGTTGCCGGGCCGGTCTCGGGAGGATCAGGACACCACGTGTCTTTCGGATCGACTGGCGGTGCGCCGGGTGAGGGCGCGTCGATGGCTCCGCTCATCGTCGGCGGGCTGCTCACGGTGTTCGCCATCTGGTGGTTCTACTTCAAGCGCGACCACGCCGATCTCATCGAAGGTCAGCACACGGTGTGGGTGTTCGGCTATGGCCACCTGCCGATCTTCGCCTCGGTGGCGGCTGTGGGAGCGGGGCTCGCGGCGGCCGTCGACGTGGTCCAGGGCGAGTCCGAGGTCGGGGTGCGGCCGGTCGCGCTGGTGCTGGCGGTGTCGGTGGCGATGTACGCACTGACCTTGGCCGGGTTGCACACCCTCGCCGATCGGGAGGGCTGGCGGGGATCGATCCCGGCCGTGGTCACGGCGACGGGCGTGCTCATCGTGCCCTTCCTGGGCCTGTCGATGGGAGTGAGCGTCCTGGCGATCGGCCTCGTGCTGGCGCTCGCGGTGACCAACCACGTGTGGGTGAGCAACCGCGCGGCCTGACCCATCGCCCTCGGTCTCGGCAGCCCGGACCAGCCCCAAGAGAGACGCTTCGGTGAGGGAAGCCGCACTCCGCTCAGGGTCCACCCTCAGCGAAGCGTGGACACCCTCAGCGAAGCAGCCTCGGGCGCGTGCGCCACGGGAAGCCAGCGGCCGGCTCGAAAGATCGCGATCCGTGCACTTGGCCACGTTTGCATCGGGACCCAAGTGCGCGGATCGCGATCTGTGTGCGGGTAGCCGAGCCGCCCGGCCCTGAGCGGCGTCACTGCGGTAAGGGAAGCCGCACTGCACTGAGGGTCCAACCTCAGCGAAGCGTGGCGACCCTCAGCGGAGCGCAGCGACCCTCAGCGGAGCGCAGCGACCCTCAGCGGAGCGCGGTGGGCGGGCCACGCTTCACCCCCGGATAGCCAAAAGGCCGGCTCCGGGTGATCCCCGAAACCGGCCATGACCTGCGCTTTCTCTGCGAGCGAGCGACGGGAATCGAACCCGCGTATGTAGCTTGGGAAGCTACCGCTCTACCATTGAGCTACGCTCGCGCACCCACCACGCCGACTTTCTTGCAGCCGGACCCTTGTGAGGTGGCCGCAGCAGGCGTCGGGAAGTCTAGCCGACCCGGCATACCCCGCCCCAATCCAGCGCCCGGTAGCGTGATGACGTGCTGCTTTCCGACCGCGACATCCGCGCCGAGGTCGACCTCGGACGCGTCCGCCTGGAGCCCTGGGACCCGGCGATGACCCAGCCCTCCAGCGTCGACGTGCGGCTGGACCGCTACTTCCGGCTCTTCGACAACCACCGCTACCCGTTCATCGACCCCGCGCAGGAGCAGCCCGGGCTGACTCGGATGGTCGAGGTCGGCGCCGAGGGCCAGGACGACGCGTTCGTGCTGCACCCGGGCGAGTTCGTGCTCGGCTCGACGCTCGAGGCGGTCACGCTGCCCGACGACCTGGCCGCCCGCGTCGAGGGCAAGTCCAGCCTGGGGCGGCTCGGGCTGCTCACCCATGCGACCGCCGGTTTCGTCGACCCAGGCTTCTCGGGGCACGTCACGCTCGAGCTGTCCAACGTCGCGACGCTCCCGATCCTGCTCTACCCGGGCATGAAGATCGGCCAACTGTGCTTCTTCCGGCTCTCGTCGCCGGCCGAAAACCCTTACGGCTCAGGCGTTTACGGCTCGCATTACCAAGGCCAGCGTGGCCCGACGGCCAGCCGGTCCTGGCAGAACTTCCACCGCACCCCGCTCTGAGACCTCTGGCGGACGCGCAGACCCGGGTATGCCGTGCCGCCGCCTCCCAGCCAGGCCGCCGCACACATCCCGCACTCATCCCGCGCGGCTGCCCCATCGCTGGGTTAGCGTGACGGGATGATCCGGTTCGAGGGAGTCACCAAGCGGTATGCCGGTGGGTCGGCAGCCGTCGACGACCTCACCCTCACGGCGCCGACCGGGCAGATCACCGTGCTCGTCGGACCCTCGGGCTGCGGCAAGACGACGACCCTGCGGATGGTCAACCGGATGATCGCGCCGACCAGTGGCACGATCACCCTCGACAGCCGCGACACCGCAGCACTCGACGCGGCCGAGCTGCGCCGCGGCATCGGCTACGTCATCCAGCACGCCGGACTCTTCCCGCACCGCACCATCGTCGACAACGTCGCCACCGTGCCGCGGCTGCTCGGCTGGGACACTCGGCGCGCGCGCGACCGCGCCATGGAGGTGCTCGATCGGGTCGGCCTCGACTCCACCTACGCCCGCCGCTACCCCGCCCAGCTCTCCGGTGGCCAGCAGCAACGCGTCGGCGTGGCCCGGGCGCTGGCGGCCGACCCGCCGGTGCTGCTCATGGACGAACCCTTCTCCGCCGTCGACCCCGTGGTGCGCGAGCAGCTGCAGGCCGATCTGTTGCGCCTCCAAGGCGACCTCGCCAAGACGATCCTCTTCGTCACCCATGACATCGACGAGGCGATCACCCTCGGCGACCAGATCGCGGTGCTGCGGGTCGGCGGGCGCCTGGCCCAGGTCGACCCGCCCGAACGGCTGCTCGCCAATCCGGTCGATGACTTCGTCGCCGACTTCGTGGGCCGGGACCGAGGCTACCGCGCGCTCGGGTTCCAGGCCCCGCCGCGGGTCGCGCTCGCGGCAGAGCCCACGGTCGCGCTCGGCGCGTCCCCGCAGCAGGCTCGCGCCGCGACCGCCGACGCCTGGCTCCTCGTCGTCGACGACGCCGGTATGCCGGTCGGCTGGGTTCAACCGGCGCACCTCACCACGGCGATCGGCCCGGAACACCTACATCGAGGGGGCACCGTCGCGCGTCAGGACTCCCCGCCCCGCGCCTACCTCGACGCAGCGCTCTCCTCGCCCTCCGGTCGTGGGGTGATCGTCGCAGCCGACGGCCGGCTCGCCGGCACCGTCACGGCCGGCGAGGTCGTCGCCGCCCTGCCGCACGGCATACCGGAAAGCCTTGCAACGCAAGGGGATTCGACACGCGAGGCGCCCCGCGCATGACCTGGGTCTGGGAGCATCTCGGCGACATCGGAGGGTATGCCGTCTCGCACGCCCTGCTCGCCGGCATCCCCCTGGTCGTCGGGCTGCTTCTCGCGCTGCCGCTGGGCTGGGTGGCGCGGCGCTATCCACCGATCGCGTCGGTCGTCGTCGGAGGCAGCAGCCTGCTCTACACGATCCCGAGCCTGGCGCTGTTCATCCTCATGCCGCTCGTGCTCGGCAGCAAGATCCTCGACGCCATCAACGTCTACGTCGCCATGACGATCTACACCGTCGCGCTGCTGGTGCGCACCGTCGCCGATGCGCTCGGCGCCGTCCCCGACGCGACCCGCCAGGCCGCCACGGCGATGGGTTACCGCGGCTTCGGGCGACTGGTGGCCGTCGACCTGCCCCTGGCCGTGCCGGTGCTCGCCGCCGGGCTGCGGGTCGCCGCGGTGAGCAATGTGAGCATCGTGTCGGTGGCCTCGCTCATCGGCTATCCGCAGTTGGGCTACTACCTCACCGACGGCTACCAGCGCAGCTTCCCGCTCGAGATCGGCGTCGGGATCGTCGGCTGCCTGTTGCTGGCGCTGCTCTTCGACGGTGCCATCCGGGCCGGCGAGTGGGCGCTCACGCCGTGGGCGCGGGCCGGGCGGTGACCGATGCTCGCCTCGATCTGGGCCTGGCTCATCGCCCCTGAGCAATGGAGCGGCAGCCGCGGCATCCCCAACCGGGTGCTCGAACACCTCGGCTACTCCGCGCTCGCCCTGGCCATCGGCGCCGCCATCGCCGTCCCGCTGGGGCTCTGGGTCGGCCACTCCGGCCGCGCCCAGTGGATCGTCACCGCGACCAACGCCGCCCGGGCCGTCCCGAGCCTTGGCCTGCTCTTCGCCGTCGCGATGTTCGTCGGCCCGCGGATCTCCTCCGACCTGGCCTATGTCATCCCCAGCCTTGTCGTCCTCGTTCTGCTGGCCATCCCGCCGCTGGTGTCCGGTGCCTATGCCGGGGTGCGGGCCGTCGACCCGGCGGTGCGCGACGCGGCATACGGGATGGGGATGCGACCCCGCGAGGTGCTGTGGCAGGTGGAGGTGCCGTGCGCGCTGCCGCTCGTGCTGTCCGGCGCCCGCGCCGCGACCCTGCAGGTCATCGCCACCGCGACGATTGCGGCCGCGGTGAGCCTCGGCGGCCTCGGTCGCTACCTCATCGACGGGCTCGCGGTCCGCGACTACCCACAGATGGCCGGCGGTGCGGTCGTCGTGGCATCGCTCGCGCTCGCCGTCGACCTCGGTTGGGCACTGCTCACCCGGTATGCCGTGTCGCCAGGCCTGACCGGGCGCTCACGACCCGTGCGCGGAGGGAAGCAACCGCCCGTCAGGGGTGTTGGACGCCACGAAGCCCCGGCGACCTCGTCGCGGGTTCTCCCCACCGGAAGCGAGTCGACATGACCACCATCCGACCTTTCGTCGCGACGACCGGAGCTGTCCTCGCCATCGGCCTGGCCCTCTCGGCCTGTGGCGCCGGCTCCGACCCCACCAAGAGTTCGGGCTCGGGCGCCGGAGCCACCGGGTCGGGGGGGTCGGTGACCAAGATCGTCGTCGGCGCCGCCGACTTCTCCGAGTCGCAGGTGCTCGCCGAGGTCTACGCCCAGGCGCTGTCGGCCAAGGGCATCAGCGCCTCGACCCGGCCGAACATCGGCTCTCGCGAGGTCTACCTCAAGGCCGTCGAGGACGGCTCGGTCGACATGGTGCCCGAATACACCGGCTCGCTGCTGAGCTACCTCGACAAGGCGGCCACCGCCAAGGCCTCCGACGAGGTCTATGCCGCGCTGGGCAAGGCCCTGCCGGCCGGCCTGACCGTGTTGGCCAAGAGCAATGCCGAGGACAAGAACTCCATCGTCGTCACCAAGGAGACGGCCGCCGCCTGGTCGCTCAAGGAGATCGGCGACCTCGTCGCGCACCAGGACGAACTCGTCGTCGCCGCCCCGCCGGAGTTCCAGAACCGGGAGCAGGGCCTCATGGGCCTCAAGGCGCAATATGCGTTGATCCCCAAGGACTTCCGCCCGCTCAAGGGCAAGGCCGTCGTCGATGCGTTGCTCGGTGGGCAGGCCAAGGCGGCCAACATCTTCTCCACCGACCCGGCGATCACCGTCAACGGCTTCGTCACGCTCGCCGACCCCAAGCTGCTCTTCGGCTCCGACAATGTCGTGCCGCTGGTGCGCAAGGACAAGGCCAATGCGACGGTGTCGGCGGCGCTCGATGCCGTCTCGGCCAAGCTCGACACCGCCACCCTGACCGACCTGGTCAAGCAGGTCGATGTCGACAAGAAGGACGCCAAGGTCGTGGCCAAGGAGTGGCTGGCCAAGGTCGGCCTCGGCTGATTCCGGCCGCGCGGCCTCCTGCGTGGGCATTCCGCTGGCAGCAGGCTGACGGCTCGGGACTCGTGCCGGCCCGCTGAGGCAACCTACGGAGTGGCTGAGGAGGTGGCGGTCGAGCGCGAGTTCGCGGGGACCGGTCGTGACGTGGGTGCCGGTCTGGGCGGCGGTGGCGTCGGGAAGGTCTGTCCCGGCGCCAGGTTGCCGTAACGACCGACAAGTGCTGATCGGCTGGGGGTGGCCGAGAGTCCGAGACTTTCCGGGTCCCACAGCAGTCCGTCGCGCTCGGTCATGACGTCGTAGCCACCCACCCGGACATCCCGGTAGAGCTGGAACAGGGCGCGGTCCAAGACGTCGACAGGGTCTGCTTGTGACGTGACGTGGATGGCGCCGTGAATGGACGAGGAGTAGCCGAACTTCTCGCGTGAGTAGGCCAGCTCCGTGGACACCACGCCAGGGATGGCTCGGACAGCAGCAATCGCGGCCGCGGCGTCGACGGCCGTCTGCTCCGCCGAAATCGGTCGAATCTGGCACCGGTCGTGAGGTCGGTGCTGACCGAGGTGGTGGTGGCGTCGGGAAGCTCTGGCCTGGTGTCACCTGCCCGTAGCGGTCGACGAGTCCCGAATAGTCCTCTGATCGCGACAGCCCAAGATTCTCGGTGTCCCACAGCATGCCGTCACGCTCGGTCATCACCTGGTAGGAGTCCACCCGGGCGTCTCGGTAGAGCTGAAAGATCGCGCGGTCCAAGACATCGACAGGCTCGGCGTCTGGTGTGACGTGAATGGTGCCGTAGATCGTCGAGGGGTATCCAAACCTCGCCGGGGAAAACGACAGGTTGGTCGACACGACCCCCGGCAATCCGCGGACGGCTGCAATCGCGGCTCGTGCGTCAGCCGCGGCTTGGTCCTCGGTGATGGGTCCGGCGGACGGGCCGCGTGGGTCTGACGAGTGGCCGATCACGCCGCATCCGCCGAGGCCGATTGTCGAACAAAGGATGAACACAGTCGATCGAACGGCAAGGCGGCGCGGGTTGATCCGGTGATTGTCCAACAGGTCACATCCCTTCCCCTTGGATGCATTGATCTCGTGCAGGTCCCACCGATGGTCACGCGGCGACCCTAGGCGTCAGACGCCCAGGGCGCTCCGCGCGTCGAACGACAGCGGCACGGCATACCTGCGTGGTATGCCGTGCCGCGCACGTCGCACCGGATCGGGCTGACCCCTCCAGGGCACCTCGTCCGAGGTCTCGGCCCGAACCGACGCGACGGGTCTAGGAGGCCGGGACCGGTGCCGGCGCTTCGGCCGCCGCTGTCGCACCCGGCTCCTGGCCGCGGCGCACCGCGGCGAGCAGCATCTGGGCGACATCGACGACCTCGACCGCACCTTCGGCGACCTTGGACTCCTCGACGAGCTTGTTCACGCCGTCGCTGAGCATGACCTTACAGAACGGGCAACCGACCGCGATACGGGCGGCTCCCGTCTCGACCGCTTCGGTGGCCCGGTTGACGTTGATCCGGGTGCCCAAGCGCTCTTCCATCCACATCCGCGCGCCACCGGCGCCGCAGCAGAACGACTTCTCGCCGTGCCGCGGCATCTCCGAGAGCGAGACGCCCGGCAGCACACCGAGCAACTCGCGCGGCGGCGCGTAGACGTGGTTGTGCCGGCCGAGGTAGCACGGGTCGTGATAAGTGACCGTCGGGGCCGTGGAGGCGTCCTTGGTGCCGCCGGATTCGCCGGGGCGAGACACCGGGGTGAGCCGGCCCTCGCGGACCAGCCGGTTGAGCAGCTGGGTGTGGTGCAGCACCTCGTAAAGCCCACCCAGCTGCGGGTATTCGTTCTTGAGCGTGTTGAAGCAGTGCGCACATGTCACGACGATCTTGGTCGCGCCGACCTCCTTGAGCACCTCGACGTTTTGCTGGGCGAGCATCTGGAAGAGGAACTCGTTGCCGGCCCGCCGAGCCGAGTCGCCGGTGCAGGCCTCCCCGTCGCCGAGCACGGCATACGTGACTCCGGCGGTGTGCAGGAGTTCGGCGACCGCGCGGGAGGTGCGCTTGGCGCGGTCTTCGAAGGCGCCTGCGCAGCCGACCCAGAAGAGGTAGTCGACCTCGGCGAGGTCCTCGACGTCGGCTCCGACGACCGGCACGTCGAACGGCAGCCCCTTGGCCCAGTCCATCCGCATCCGCGGGGCCAGGCCCCAGGGGTTGGAGTTCTTCTCGAGGTTTTTGAACAGGCCGCCGAGCTCGCTCGGGAAGGCGCTGGCGATGAGGTTCTGGTACCGGCGCATGTCGACGATCGCGTCGACGTGCTCGATGTCGACCGGGCACTGCTCGACGCAGGCGCCACACGTCGTGCACGCCCAGAGCACGTCCTCGTGGATGACCCCGTCGGTGCCCAGGGCGTCGTATGCCGTGAGCGGGTGGGTGACGTCGTATGCCGTCGGCTCACCGATCAGCGGCGCGTCGGCGAGTTTGAGGGTGTGCGCGGGCAGGTCGGCGCGGTCGCCCTCGGTGGCCATGAGGTAGGGGGCCTTGGCATGCGCGTGGTCGCGCAGCGTCATGACGAGCAGCTTGGGCGAGAGCGGCTTGTCGGTGTTCCACGCCGGGCATTGCGCCTGGCAGCGGCCGCACTCGGTGCAGGTGGTGAAGTCGAGCAAGCCCTTCCAGGTGAAGTGCTCGGCCTTGCCCACCCCGAGGGCGGCGTCCTCGTCGAGGTCTTCGATCTGCTCGAGGTCGATCGGCTTGCCGTCCACCATCATCGGCTGCACCGCAGCGAGGCTGGTGCGCCCGTCGGCATGACGCTTGAAGAAGATGTTGACGAACGCCAGGAAACGGTGCCACGCCACGCCCATCGTCGGGGTGAGCGAGACCGTGATCATCCACGCGAAGCTCACCAGGATCTTGGTCGCCGCGACGACATAGATCGACTCGCGCAGCCACTGCTCGGACAGGCCGCCCCAGATGCCGCGCGCCCAGCCGGTCAAGGGGAAGTGCAGGGCGATGTTGGTGTCGGGCTCGATGCGCGCGATGAGCGCGGCCTCCTGGGTGCGCAACGACAGGATGCACACCATCACCACGAGGATGGTGAACTCGACGTAGTAGGCCTGCCACCACGTCGATCCGAAGAAGCGGCTGCGGCGGCCGCGGTCACCGTCGGAGGAGCGCGGGTGCTCCTTCTGGCGGACCAGCATGAGGAAGACGATGCCGATGAATCCGGTCACCGCGAACAGCTCGATGAGCCACTCGAAGGGCGGGAAGTGCCCGACGACCGGCAGCCGGAAGTCGGCCCAGATGAGCTGGAAGAACGCATTGACCAGGGTGGCGAAGAGGATGAGGAACCCCAGCGCCGTGAACCAGTGCGCCACCGACACCCATGGCTTGCGCTTCATCCGGGTGTGCCCGAGGAACTCGCGCACAACTGTCAGCGCGCGCGTGGTGGGCTGGTCGCGCCGGCTCGTGTCGGGCGCCCCGGTCTGGAACAGCCGATAGAAGCGGAACGCCTGCCGGAAGAGCAACGCCCACCCCAACAGCGGGATGGTGAAGCACAGCGCAATGGCGGTGATCTGCAGGGCGCTCATGATCGGATCCTACTTGCCGGTAAGCGCTTGCTCACCTGGAAGGCGATCCGTCCTTGACCCCCGCCTGTATGCCGTGTCACACGGCATACAGGCTGCTGCGGGCGCAGCCCGCTCAGCAGCGCAGGGCGTAGGTGAGGATCGCGTTGCCCGAGACGGTGACGGTGTGGTCGACGAGCTCGAGGCGGGTGGTCTCCTGGTCGGCGTCGAAGAGGTGCCGCAGCCCTGCGCCGGCCACGACCGGGTGGACCATGAGGGTGAGCCGGTCGAGGACGCCGGCCAGGAGCAGCTGGCGCACCAGCGAGATCGAACCGGTGACGACGATGCCGGCGCCCTCGGTCTGCTTGAGTTCGCGGACGAACTGGACGGCGTCGCCGGGGATGACGGTCGAGTTGTTCCATGCGAGCGGGTCGGTGAGCGTGCTCGACGCGACGTATTTGCGGATCGGATTGATGAAGTCGCCGAAGCCGTCGTCGGTGTTGGCGGGCCAGTACTGCGACCACTCGTCGTAGGTGCGTCGGCCCATGACGACCGCGTCGGCGCCACTGAGTGCCTGGGTCATCAGCCCGCCCATGTCGGCGTCGAAGTGGTCGAACTGGAAGAGGTGGGGCGACTCGACGACACCGTCGATCGAGGTGAACAGGGCGGCGGTCACGGGGCGCATGTCGGCTCGATTCAGGACTGTGTGGTCGGGGCGGCCGTTTCGGCTGGGGCGTCGGCGGCTGCCTCCAGGGCGGCGATGTCGAGCTTGCGCATCTGGAGCATCGCGGCGATGACCCGGGAGGCGCGCTCGCGGTCCGGGTCGCCGGCGAGTTCGCCCAGCCGGGTCGGGATGATCTGCCACGACAGCCCGAACCGGTCGGTGAGCCAGCCGCATTGCGACTCCTGGCCGCCCCCCTCGAGCAGCCCGTACCAGAGCCGATCCACTTCCGCCTGGTCGGGACAGAAGACCTGGATCGAGGCCGCAGGCGAGTGCGTGAAGATCGGACCGCCGTTGAGTGCGACGAATTGCTGTGTGCCGAGCCGGAATTCGACCTGCAGGACCGAGCCGGTCTCGCCGTATTCGTTCTCCGAGCCGTAGTGACTGATCTGCCCGATCTCGCTGTCGGGCACCAGGCTGGTGTAGAGCCGCGCCGCGGTCTCGGCCTCGGTGTCGAACCACAGGCAGGTCGACACCGGATAGGTCTGGGTCATCACGCGGCTCCTGGGGGCGGTGGGTTCGTGTCGCGCCGCAGGACGTGACGTGACTCACACCACTGTATGCCGGGCGCTCGCCACCCTCCGAATCTCGCCTCCGCCTCCGAATCTCCCCTCTGCCTCCGTTGAGTCTGCGTGGGGTGACGCAAAGTCGGCTTTCAGACTGCTGCGCGGCCACCGAAACCCCACTGTGTGTCGACTCGCGTCGGCGGGCGGGCCCGCGCAACGGGGCCCAGCTCGCGGGACGTGTGCCCCTGACAGAAATCATCAAGGGTGACATCATGTGAGTTGTGATGATCAACCCGGGCTCATCGGACGGGTTCGAGTCTGCTGCAGCCCAGCAAGTCGCCACGACCCACCCCGACGCCGACTTGCTCGCCCTGCGCGCGTCCTTCAACCTCGTGCGCCTGTCGACGATGTTGGTCCACCGGCTCGAATCCCAGGTGCATCGCGAGGCTGGGTGGAGCATGGCAGGTTTCCGGGTGATGTTCTGCGTGTGGGTGGCCGGCGAGATGGAGCCACGCGAGATCGCCCGCTATTCGGGCCTGTCGCGAGCGGCTGTGTCGAGCGTCCTCAACACCCTCGAACGAGACGGCCTCGTCGAGCGGCATCGCGAATCGGCCGACCGGCGACTGGTGACCGTGCGCCTCACCGCCACCGGCGAGGAGCGTCTCGCGACGGCATACGGGCGGGAGAACGATGTCGAGACCGCGTTCTTCGCGCGGCTGGGACCCGACCTGGAGCAGTTCGTGGAGCTCATGCGGCGGCTGTTGCGCGGCCGCACCGAGTAGCCCGCGCGCCCCTGGGTAGACCCCTTCGGAGGGCACCTCGGAGGGCGCCGCAAGAGGTGAATCGATGGGTCGCACCTTTCCCGACCGATCGGTCAGTGTGAGGCCTAGCACCCAGGTAGTCAAGACCTAGACAATCTAGGTTGCGACATCTACTCTCGGGCCTATGAGCAGCAAAGAGCGCTTCGCAGGAAGCATGGAGATGCCGCCGGAGACCGAGCAGCCCAACGTTTACCCGTTGAGCTGGCACCGGGAGACGGCCAAGATGGAAGAGATCTGGGCCTCTTCCCAACGTGACCAGTGGGACCCGCTGAAGCTCCCCTGGGACACCTTTGACCCGAGCTCCTACACGTGGGAGCAGCGCGAGGCGATCGCGTACTGGTGGACGCTGCTGTCGGTCTTCGACGCATCCGCCCCGCCGGTGTTCGCCGAGGCGCTCATCAAGACCTACGAGGTCCACGAGGAGGACGCCGTCCGTCGGTGCTTCTTCTCGGTGACCCGTGACGAGCAGATGCACGAGCAGATGTGTGGCTTGTCCATCACCAAGTTGCTCGAGCACCCGGACCCGCTCACCTACGAGCCCAAGACCGAGCTCGGCAAGCGCCTCCAGAAGAACACCAAGTGGCTGTACTTCAACGGTGGCCGCTACTGGAGTGGCTACAAGAAGGCTGTCCCGCGCTACTCGCTGGCCATCCTCTTCTCGTCCTTCCTCATGGGCGAGATCGCCGCTGCGACGATCTTCCACCAGATGGCCGCCGGCGCGAAGGAGCCTGTGTACCAGGCCGCCTTCCGCAACATCGGCCGCGACGAAGGCCGTCACATGGCGATCTGCATGTCGCTCATGGAGCGCGACTACCCGAAGCTGGACGTGTCCGAGCGCAGCCTCATCACCAAGCAGATCCGCGCCGGCTACCTGTTCCTCTCGGCCGTGCTCTTCGAGCCGCCGATGGAGTTCTGGGACCTCCCCGAAGACTTCATCCCGGCTCAGCGCGAGGGCGAGGCCGTCGCACGTGCGGCCGGCTTCTTCATCCCCGAGTACGAGCAGAAGAAGGAAAACTGGCGTTCGGCCATGCTCAACCTCAAGGGCGTGCTCGACCGCTACAACATCCCCTTCCCCGCGATCCCCGAGGTCGGCATCACCGGCGAAGAGATCAGCGACATCGACATGGACGACATCATCCCGGTGTTCTGATCCAGCGCTCGTTGGCGCGTGATCGCTTCTGATCGACAACGCACGAAGGGGTATGCCGCGGTCTCACCCACCCGGCATACCCCTTCGGTCTGTTCCGGTATTTCCACTGTGTTCCACCTGTTCCAGCGCACTGAGTGGCGAGTTTCACGGTCGCTCGCCCCTTGCGCGGTAGCGGCCCATTCGGTTGAGTCGCAACCCGATTGACATTCGATTGACATCGGCTCGACACCCGCTCGACACCCGCTCGATCCGCCGAACCTCGACCACGAAGATAGGGACCATGACAGCGACGATCCGCCTCCAGCCCTCCGGGCACGAGGTTCCTTGCGAAGCCGGCGACACGGTGCTCACCGCCTTGGAGAAGGCCGGCTACATGATGCCGAACAACTGCCGGGCGGGCGCCTGTGGCGAATGCAAGACCAAGGTCCTCGACGGCTCTTTCGACCAGGGCATGGTCCTGGACATGGCGCTCAGCCAGGCCGACCGCGCCGAGGGCTATGGCCTCATGTGCATGGCCAAGCCGCTGACCAACACGCTCGACATCGAGTTCGGCACCGTCGACGCGCTGCAGAAGCTCTACCCGCCGCGCGAGAACGTCCCGTTCGTCGTCACCGACCTCATCCGGCGCACCCCCTCGATGCTCGAGGTGCAGTTGCGTCCGCTCGGCGAGAACCTGCGCTACTGGCCGGGGCAGTACGTCATGTTCGGCAACCAGGCCGAAGGGGCGCCGCCGCGTTCATACTCGATCGCCAACGCTCCTCGTCCCGACGGCGAGATCCACTTGCTCATCACCAAGGTCGCGGGCGGGGCCACGAGCGGCTGGGTGCACGACAAGCTCAGTGTCGGAGACCAGGTGCTGCTCTCCGGCCCCTATGGCACCTTCGTCGGGGATCCCTCCGTCGAGACGCCTGTCGTGTGCCTGGCCTCGGGCTCGGGCCTGGCCCCGATCCTCGGTCTCACCGATGGGGCGCTGCGCCGTGGCTTCAAATACGGAGTCACGCTGGTCTTCTCGGCCCGCACTCAGGCCGACGTCTTCGACCGCGGTCTCATGGCGTGGTGGGAGAAGAAGCACCGCAAGTTCACCTTTGTGCCGACCTACACCGGTGGCGAGGCTCCCGAGGGCGCCAAGGCCGGCCGCATCCCGGCGATGCTCGACCAGGTGTTCCCGTCGCTGGCCGGCCACAGCGTCTTCATTGCCGGCAACCCCGACTTCGTCGAGGCATGCAAGGCCCGCGCGCTCGAGCTCGGCGCCGACCCCGAACTCATCCACGTCGAGGGCTACTTCCCAGCCGCCCCGGCCGAATGGCCGCCTCCCACGCGTCTGGTCCCCTGATCGGGGCCGGTCGCCTACCGACCGCTCCAGACCGCACCAGCCGGGGTATGCCGTGTAGGCACGGCATACCCCGGCTGCGCCACTTCTGGGTGGCGGGTCGCGATCGCCCGGTGGGCTGGGTGGCGGGTTGTGGTGGCCTGGTGGTGGGCGAACCGGTGAGCGCTCTGACGCTGCACATCGCGTCGCTGCTCGGCTATGCCAAAGGTGCGCTCTACCGCACGTTCGGCATAGCCGGACGACCGGGGGTCAAGTCCCGATCGGTCGTGGGGCTTCTACCATCGCGGCCTGTGGCGTGCACGATCCATCACCCGCCCGCCAGTGCTGGGTTGCGCTTGCGACTGCCGGGCAGACTCCACCCCTGGTCGCTTGCTGCCACTTCGTGGAGGTGGACGGTCTTCGCCCCTCGGCTGTCGGTGGTGATGTGGTGTCGTTGGTGGGGGTCGTGGATCAACCGGTGGTGGTAGCCACACAGGGGTATCGCGAGGTCCAGATCGGTCGGCCCGCCTTTGGACCAAGGATGCTGGTGATGCAACTCCGACCACGCGAAGGGTCGGTCACACCCTTCCGCGGCGCAGGTGTCATAGACGACCGAGAGTGCGGTGCGTTGTGGGTCGCTGAAGAACCGATGATGTCGACCGAGGTCGAGGATCTGCCCCGGTCCACCGAGAACTGCGGGCAGGATCCCGGCTTGGCAGGCGATCCGCCGCGCGGCACTGGCCGAGAGCAGTGTGCCGGTGTCGGTGCTGGCGGTACCGGCGCTGGGGGTCATCTCCAGCAGGGTCCCGGTGCTCTCCCGGACCGACTGGTGCAACAGTGCCGCCTGTGCGGCGCCGACGGCTTGTTCCATGGTCATCGTGACGATCACGGTGGCGGCGACTTTCCCGGTGAGTCGCTCGGTGTCCAAGTGCTCGATCAACTCGGTCAGAGCACGCCCGCGGCGGTGCGCCCAGTCGATATCGGCCCAATCCGCGTTCCGACCCACACCCCGACGCGCGACAGGCTCACCGGGCGCGGCGAGGCCGAAGGCGGCACCCGCGACAGAGTCGTCATGGCTGCCGAG
>Ga0116175_1000478_pt1 | contig 28074 bp, 25 predicted proteins | sample AD_UKC125_MetaG_FD_89802 | JGI IMG/M metagenome (GOLD analysis project Ga0116175, IMG submission 89802) | Active sludge microbial communities of municipal wastewater-treating anaerobic digesters from USA - AD_UKC125_MetaG | ecosystem: Engineered > Bioreactor > Anaerobic > Digestate | place: USA... | reverse complement strand
GTCGGCGAGCGCGTCCTGGTCGTCGGGCAGGGTACGGGCATCGACGGAGGTGTCCACCGAGCCGAGCCCCAGCGAGGCCGCGACTGCGCCGACCGAACGTGCGTTGTCACCGGAGATCACCTTCACCGACACGTTCTGATCGGCGAAGTACTCGAGCGTCTCGCGGGCGTCGGGGCGCACCCGCTGTTCGAGCACCACCAGCGCGCGCGGGATCAGCGTGCCGGGCACGACACCGGCCGGACCGGCCGGGACATCGGTGTCCACGGGCACGTCGGTGGCGCCGAGCAGCAGCACCCGCAGCCCCGTCTCGCCGATCTGTGTCGCGGTGCGGGCGATGTCGGTGTCCGGGTCGAGCAACACGTCCGGGGCACCGAGCAGCCAGTTGCCCCGGCAGCCGCCGGCGTCGGCGAACGACATACCGCTCCACTTCTTGGCCGAGGTGAACGGGGCGATCGCGGTGGTCGACCAGTCCGGTGCATCCGGGTATGCCTCACCGATCGCGGCGACGCTGGCGTTGGGTCGCGGATCGTGCGCGGCGAGCGCGGCCAGGACATCGGCGAAGTCCGCACCGCTGCCGTCCACCGCGCGGACCTCGCCCAGGCGCATACCGTTCTCGGTCAGGGTGCCCGTCTTGTCGGCGCACACCACGTTCACCCGGGCCAGCCCCTCGATCGCGGGCAACTCGTTCACCAGGCACTTGCGCGCGCCCAGGCGCACCACACCCACCGCGAAGGCGATGGTGGTCATCAGCACCAGACCCTCGGGAACCATCGGCACCAGGGCCGCGACCATCCCGAGCAGCGCCCGCTTGAGACCGTTGTCGCTGATGAACAATTGGTTGACGATGGTGAGCACACCGGCCGGAATCAGCAGCCAGGTGATCACCTTCAGGATCTTGTCGATGCCGGCGCGCAGTTCCGAGGACACCAAGGTGAATTTGGACGCCTCCGCCGCCAGCTGCGCGGCGTAGGCATCGGCGCCGACCTTCGTGGCGCGATACGCCCCCGAACCGGCCACCACGAAACTGCCCGACAGGATCTGATCGCCGGGCTGCTTGTGGATCGGATCCGCCTCACCGGTCAGCAGCGACTCGTCGACCTCCAGCGCCGCCGCCGTCACCACCTCGCCGTCGACGACGACCTGGTCGCCCGAGCCGATCTCGATGATGTCGTCGAGCACCACCTGGTCTGGGGCCAGATCGGCGGCGACGCCGTCGCGGCGCACGATGGGGCGGGTCTGCCCGACGATTGCCAGGGCGTCGAGGGTCTTCTTGGCCCGGATCTCCTGGAAGATGCCGATGCCGCTGTTGGCCACCAGGATCAGCGCGAAGAGCCCGTTCTTGAACGACCCGGTGACCGCGACGATCACGAACAGCAGACCGAGGATCGCGTTGATCCTGGTGAACACGTTGGCCCGGACGATCTCGCCGACGGTGCGCCCGGACCGGTCCGGCAGGGCGTTGACCTTCCCGGCCGCCACCCGTTGCGCCACCTCGTCGGCCGACAGGCCGGGAAACATGTCGATCTTGTCGGTCCGCGTCATCGCCGTTGCCTCACCGCTGTTCCTGAATTCCGCACGCTCACGCCGATCGCTCCCACCAGGACGGATCGTGTAGTCCGTCGCCCGACCTGTGGATCAGGTCGATGCGGCCACCGGGTGGCGGGATGAGCACCGCGGCGGCCTCCGACTGCGCCGAGGGCAACAGTCGCCGCACCGGGTCCGACCAGGTGTGCCGTGCCAGATTGAATGTGCCCCAATGGATCGGCATCATAACCGCATCGCCCACCGAGGACCCCGAGAGCATCCGGTGCACCGTGATCGCCTCCTCGGGGTTCAGGTGGATGTCGGGCCAGAGCGGATCGTAGGCGCCGATCGCGATAAGTGTCAGGTCGAACGGTCCCACCGTGGCCCCGGTCTCGGCGAACCGCTCGGTGAAACCGCTGTCGCCGGAGAAGAAGAAGCTGTGCGCGGGCCCCCGGACACCCCAGCTCGCCCACTGGGTGAGGTTGCGGTCGAGGAACCGGCCAGAGAAGTGCCGGGCAGGGCAGCAGGTGAAGGTGATCGACCGCCCCGCCACCGGCAGCGTGAGCGCCTGGCCCCAGTCGGCCTGCCGGATGCGTTCGGGCGCGATCCCCCACGCCTGCAGGTGCGCCCCGACGCCCACCGGCGCCACGAACAGCACCTCGGGGCGGGTCAGCGCGATCTCGACGACGGTCTCGTAGTCGAGGTGATCGTAGTGATCGTGGCTGATCAGCACCACGTCGACGACGGGCAGCCCGGCGACCGTCGACGGCGCCGGATGCAGCCGTGCGGGGCCGACCAGTTCGCTCGGTGAGCAACGTCTGCTCAGCACGGGATCGGTGAGGATCCGCACGCCGTCGAGTTCGACCAGGACCGTCGCATGTCCGAGCCAGGTGGCGGCCAGGTCGGCGCGGGCGTCGTCGAATCCGGGAAGGGTGAACGCGGGGGTGAGGACCCGCACCGGTCGCTGCGGCCTGCCCGGCCTGCGCACCATGTCGCGCAGCAACGACCCGTCGGACTCCACCGGCGGGCTCGGCGGTTCGATGTTGGTGAAACGCCCGCCCCGCTGATGGGGCGAGTCCTGAACGTGCGGCCGGATCTGCTCGCGGCCGGCACCGAGCGCGCGGACCACCGGGACGCCGGTCCCCGCCAGCTTCGTGGCGGCCCCGCCCGCGGCCTGTCGGGTGGCGGAGGCGGCCGAGGACACAGCTCGCCGTGCGGCTTGCGACACGGTGCTCCGTGGGGGACTCTGACTCACTCCGACCACATTAGCGGCGTGTTCCGGCCGTGTCGGGCTTCGACCCGCAGGCGCGGTGATTACCGCACCGGTGACTCCACCGCGGACACCTCGGCCGCTGGTAGGATCACGCAGGTCGTCAACCGACACAGAGCTGCCCTTGCCCGAGAACCACCACGGTGTTCCGAGAGTGAATCCATGACCCGCATGCCTGTCGAACAGCGCCGCAAGGCACTGGTCGAGGCAGCATTCGAAGTGATCGCCGAGCGCAGTGCCGAGGGCGCCACCACCCGCACCATCTGCTCACACGCCGGAATGCCGCTGGCAAGTTTTCACTACGCCTTCGAGAGCCGTGACGACCTGCTACGGCGCGTCATGCTCACCACCGTGCCCGAGGAGATCAGCGACTGGGTGTCCACGATGGTGCCCGGTCGCGGTGCCGGGGTCACCGGACGCGCCGGTCTCGAGGAGGGCCTGCGCACGCACCTGGGCGTGTTCCACAGCGTGCTCCAATCCGGTCCGGGCCGGATGCGCGCATGCGTCTCGCTCGCCTTGTACGCCCATAACCATCCCCCGCTGGCCGATGCTGCCAAGGAGATGTTCGATCACCTGTACGCCATCGCCGAACGGTCGCTGGTCGAGGCCGCCGACAACATGGGCGTACACTGGCTGACCCCTCCCCGCACGCTCGGCCGGTTTGTCGTGGGCACCACCACCGCGGCCGCCCTGGTCCATCTGGCCACCGCCGACGCGGAGGCCGTCGGCACATCATTGACAGCACTATCGAACTGCTGATGTTTCATGTGGCCGACGACTGATCCGACGACCGCCCCGTGGCGGTCCGATCCCGACGAGTACTGGCGGAGCATCGATGCCGCGGTCCGCGAGGAGGGCTGCGACAGTCCCGTGGCAGTCCTGGACCTGACCGCCTTCGAACACAATGTGGCCGACCTGCGCCGCCGTGCCGGTGGCGTGCCGATCCGGGTGGCGTCCAAGTCGATCCGGGTGCGCGCGGTGATCTCGGAGATCCTCGGCCGCCCCGGATTCGCCGGTGTGCTTGCCTACGACGTCGCCGAAGCCGTATGGCTGGCAACGAAATCCGACGTCAGCGACGTACTGCTCGGCTATCCCTCGGTACGCCCGCACGCGCTGCGCGCACTCGTCGCCGACGATGTCGCCCGTTCCCGGGTTACCCTGCTCGTGGACTCCGTCGAACACCTCGATCGGGTCGACGCGGTGACACCGCCCGGCGGACGCGGCGAGGTGCGGGTGGCCATCGACCTGGACGCCTCGCTGAGGATCGGCGGCGGACGCGTACACCTCGGGGTCCGCCGCTCACCCGTGCACAGCCCCCAGCAGGCTCGAGCGCTCGCCGAGAACATCGACAGCAGAAGAGGTTTCGCACTCGTAGGAGTGATGTCCTACGAGGCGCAGGTGGCCGGCATGGGCAACGGCGCGGCGGGCAGACCACTCACCAACGCCGCGGTGCGGCTGCTCCAGCGACGATCGATGGCCGAGCTCATCGAACGGCGCGGCGCGGCGATCGAGGCGATCGGCTCGATCTGCGAGCTCGAGTTCGTCAACGGCGGCGGTACGGGCTCCCTGGAGGTCACCGCGACCGATCCATCGGTGACCGACATCGCCGCGGGCAGCGGGTTCTTCGGTGGCCACCTGTTCGATTCGTACGCCCATTTCCGGCCCGCCCCGGCGGTCGCCTTCGGGCTCGACGTGGTGCGGCTGCCCGCGCCCGGCATCGCCACCTGTGCGGGCGGCGGCTGGATCGCGTCCGGTCCACCCGGCGCCGACCGGCTGCCGCTGCCGGTGTGGCCCGCCGGACTGCGGTACGTGGGCACCGAGGCCGCCGGCGAGGTACAGACACCGCTGCGCGGCACGGCCGGGCTCACCGTCGGTGATCGGGTATGGTTCCGGCACACCAAATCCGGAGAGATCAGCGAAAGGGTCAACGAGGTGGTGATGCTCGCCCGCGCCGGCGACGGGTCCGCCCGCGTCGTCGACCGGCTGCCCACCTACCGCGGCGAAGGGAAGTGTTTTCTGTGAATCAGTCCACCGGGCACCGTTGGCACAACTGGGGCCGCACCGTCTCGTGTGCCCCGAGCCGCACCGAATCCCCGTCCGATGCTCGGCAGATCGCCCAGATCATCACACGGGCAAGGGAATCAGGCACCACCGTGAAGCCGATCGGCGCCGGGCACAGCTTCACCGCCATCGCCGCCACCGACGACATCCGGCTGGACCTGAGCAACCTGCGCGGACTGTCGGCCGTGGACACCGAACGCAAGCAGGTCACCCTGTACGCGGGTACCCGCCTCCACGAGATCCCCGAACTGCTTGCGCCGCACGGATTGGCGATGGTCAACCTCGGAGACATCGACCGGCAGACCATATCCGGGGCCATCTCCACCGGAACCCACGGCACCGGATTGCGGTTCGGCGGCATCGCCACCCAGATCGTCGGCGCCACCCTCGTCACCGGCACCGGTGAGATCACCACCGTCACCGCCGGCGACGACCTGCGGGCGGTGGCCCTCGGCCTCGGCGCACTCGGTGTACTCGTCGAGGTCACGGTGCAATGCGCCGACGCTTTCTGCCTGCGCGCCGACGAGCGCCCCCGGGATGCCGACGAGACCTTCGACTCGTTTCTTGATGAGGTCGCCGCACAGGACCACTACGAGTTCTACTGGTTTCCGCACACCAGCCGGACACTGACCAAGACCAACACCCGACTGCCGGCGAACACCGCCGCCACCGGCCCCGGCAGGGTTCGCCGGTACATCGACGACGAGCTGCTGAGCAACAAGTTGTTCGGTGTACTGTGCGAGGTGGGCGCCAAGGCCCCGCGCCTGGTGCGCCCGATCAACCAGGTGAGCTCGCGGGCACTGTCGGCCCGCACCTTCACCGATGTCTCGACCGGCGTATTCACCTCCGCACGCAACGTGCGATTCGGCGAATCGGAGTTCGCGATTCCGCTGGAGGCGGTGCCCGAGGCCCTGCGGGACATCAGGAACATGGTGGACCGCAAGGGCTTCCGGGTCAGCTTTCCGATCGAGGTCCGGGCCGCAGGTGCCGACGACCTGCTCTTGTCGACCGCCTCGGGCCGCGACAGCGGCTATATCGCCGTGCACCGCTACCACCGCGACGACCCGGCCGACTCGGCCGCCTACTTCGCCGCGTTCGAGGCCATCATGGTCTCCTATGACGGCCGCCCGCACTGGGGCAAGCTCCATACCCGCGACGCCGGTCACCTGGCCCGGTCCTATCCCGGTTTCGCCGAGTTCGGCACCATCCGCGACCGCTACGACCCCGACCGGGTCTTCGCCAACCAGTATCTCCGGCGGGTGCTGGGCTGACCGACGGCCCACCGGAGCATCCCGGACGGGGCGGGTGACGGAGTGCGCGATCGGTGCACCGGGGCGACAATGGTGCAATGCGTACCGTGCTCGACCAGCTCATCACCGGCCTGTCCGTCGGCCCGGTCGCGCTGGCGCGGATCGCGTCCGCGACGGGTTCGGTACCGAGCGCCGTGGGTGCCGCGGTGCTGGTCGGCCCCTCGGGTGCGGTGATCGGATCGTTGTCGTCGGGATGCGTGGATGCCGCCGTCGTCGAATCCGCCGGTCAGGTCCTGCGCACCGGCGAGGCGATGTTCGAGGAGTTCGGCGTCGATGACTCCGGCGGTTTCGGGGTGGGCCTGGTGTGTGGCGGCACCATCGGGGTGTTCGTCGAGCGGGTCAACCCGGACCGGCTGCCGTTGCTGCGCGATCTGCGCGAACGGATCCGCGCCGGTGCCCCGGTCGCCCTGACCGCGTCGCTGTCGGGAACACCGCACTGGAGTCTGCGTGATCCCGGCGCCTCGGACGGGTGGCGGGCCCTGGACCGTGACATCGACGATCTGCTGTCGGCCGGGCGGTCCGGGATCGTCGGCGGCGACGGCTGTGAGGACGCCGTCCGGCCCCGCGCCCTGGTGCAGGTCTTCGCCCCACCCCGTCGGCTGATCCTGGTGGGCGCCAACGATTTCGTTCGCGAGCTCACGGTCCTGGGCGCCCAGCTCGGGATGCGGGTGATCGTCGTCGACGCCCGCCCGGTGTTCGCCACCGCCGCCCGCTTCCCGGCGGCCGACGAGGTGGTGGTGGACTGGCCCGACCGCTATCTGCGCCGGGAGATCGATGCGGGCACCGTCGGTGCGTCGTGCGCGGTGTGCGTCATGACGCACGACACCAAGTTCGACGTACCCGCGCTGACCGTCGCGCTGCGGGCCCGGACCCCGCTGGGCTTCGTCGGGGCGCTCGGGTCGCGACGCACCCACGACGACCGGTTGCGGCGGCTGCGGGCGGCCGGACTCACCGATGCCGAACTGGCTCCGCTGCGCTCACCCGTCGGTCTTGATCTCGGTGGCCACACCCCCGCAGAGGCCGCGGTGTCGATCGCCGCGCAGATCATCGCCGAGCGCACCCACGCCACCGGCCGGCCGCTGCATTCGATGTCGGGCGCGATCCACCGGCGCTGATCCACCGGGGCGCCGCCCCCTCGATCCTGACCGAGTCAGTCCTGCACGAGCTTGGACACCTCTGTGGTGAAGATGCCCTTGATGTCCTTGGGCTCGCGGGCGATGTAGCTGGTTCCGCCGGTGACCTCGCCGATCTTCCTGAGCGCCGACTCGTCGGCCTCATCGGACACCCCGATGGCGACGATCCGCACCGGCCGACCCGGGTCCTGTAGGGAGGCGAGCTGACTGAGGAGTTCGTCAAGGGTGATGCTGTCGGCGTCCTCGTTCTTGCCGTCGGTGACGATGGCGACGGTGTTGGTGGTGGTCGGATCGTAGGTGTCCACCATCCGCTTGTAGGCGGCGAGCGTGGTGTCGTACAGCCCGGTGCCACCGCCGAGTTTGTCGGACATCGCCTTTCGGATCAACGCGGCCAGGCGTGCCCGGTGACGGGAACCTGCGGACCTGTCGTCGAGGCGCCTGATCGGGGCGACCTCTTTCCAGTCCTTGCCCTTGCCGCCCTTGTTGATGCCGAAGATCCACAATCCGACCTTCGCACTGTTGCCGAGCAGCTCCAGACCCCCGACGGTCGCCTCGGCCACCAACTCCGCACGTGAGGCGCCTCCGGTGCGTGTCCGCATCGAACCCGATGTGTCGAGCACCTCGAGCATCCGCGTCGGAATGGCGAAGATCTGCCAGTTCTGCAATGCCTTGTTGATCACGGCGGTGTCGTCGAACGTGAGCACCGTGACCGCCGAACCGATCCCGGTACCGTCCGCGGAACGGAAACCCTTCTCGTTGAGGATTTTACGGCCGCTAATGGACTCGGCCGACTCGACCAGACGCCGCCCCGCCCGGGCCGCGAGGTCGCGGCGGGCCTGCTGAGCGGTGTTGACCAGCGGGTAGGTCAGCATCACCGTGCCCTCGGCGGGAACCTTGGCCATCAGTCTCGAACCGGGATTGCCGCGCAGGAACGACAGGTACTGCTGTTCGCTGGCCACGGTGGGGACGTCGGAGGTGTTGGCGAGCGCGAACCGGGCGTCGTCGCTGTCCTTGCCGACCGCGACGCTGTGTCGCTGCGTCGCCATCATCGTCATCGCCTGGACGAATGTGGACTGCGAGATCTTTCCGGCCGCGAGCGATGCCACCCCGCCGATGATCGGAGCTTCTCCCGTCGACGTATCGATCGGATTGCCGACCTGTAGTTTCGGCATGCTCATCACCTCGACCCAGCTCTTCGGACTGCCCAGCATGCTGCCCACCACCACCACCGGCGAACTGGCCACCGAGGGCGCCACCAGATCGGTCTTGATGCGCACCTGTTCGGTGACCCGGCGGGCCCGGGTCTGCGAATCCGCCAGCCACAGGTCCACGGAGGTGTCGCGCGCACTCAACCTGCCCGGAACGTCGACATTGGCGACCGCGGCGATGCGGTAGTCGAAGCAGGAGTTCTTCGATGCCGCCGCCGCGATCGGCCCCAGCGGCTCGGCCACCGCGGCATCGGTCATCACCGAGATCTGTGTCCGTTCACCGCCGCAACCGTCGGCAAGGTGACGGTACACCAGCACACCGCCGATCAGCACGGCCACCAGTGCCACCCCGATCAGCGCCCTGCCCCGTCGCCGGGCACGCAACCGCCCGAATCCGGCAGCCGTGCCGCCGCCCGCGTTGATATGCCGTGCCATGTCGAGTGCGCTCCCCCACCAAGCCAATTCACGCCGCATAGATCCCGCCGTCGTCTGATCATGTGTCAGACACCCTGGACAGCCTAGCCGAACAAACCCCATCCGTACCAAGGCGAACGATCTTATTCGGCACCGCATACGTGAACGGCACGATAGTGAATAGCTTTCGGCGACTTGACAATCAATCCATATCAGCAAGTAGCGAGACGTGGGTCACCCTCGACCGGTACCGGGCCTACCGCCCGTGGAAGACCGGCTTTCGCTTGGCGGCACGGGCCGCCCGCGCCTCCTTCATGTCCTCACTGGTCCAGCACCGCTGCATCGCGGCGATGCGTTCGGGGGCGGGCTCCTCGCGGGCCTCGGCGTTGAGCACCAGCTTGTAGTGCGCAAGGGTGAGCGGGGCCAGTTCCGAGATCTCCGCCGCCCACGCCTGCGCGGCGGCCAGATCGCCGATGCGGTTGGTGAAGCCCAGTTCCAGACCACGCTCGGCGGACAGGGTTTCACAACCCAGCAGGATGTTGCGGGCCTGCCCGGCACCCACCAGCGTGACCAGCCGGCGGATTGTCCACTCATCCACGGCCACACCGAGCTTGGCCGCGGGAATGGCCACCTGGGTGCCGGATGTGAGGACACGCAGATCGGCGGCCATCGCCAACTGCAGTCCCGCGCCGATGGCCGCCCCGTTGACCGCCGCGAGCACCGGCACCGGCACCGATTCGATCTTCTCCATCAATGCCATCAGGCTGTCGAGGAAACCCAGATCATAGACCGGTCCGGACAGATCGGCACCCGCGCTGAACACCGGGCCGCGACCGGCGAGCACGATGGCGCGCGCCCCGCCGTCGACCGCCTCACCGAACGCCTCGGACAGTCCCGACAGCATGTCCGCGTTGAGCGCGTTGCGCTTGTCCGCACGGTTGAGTTCGATGGTCACCACGGCATCTGTCCGGCTGCTACGAATCATGCACGCAGCCTACCGAGAAGGGTGCCGACCATGCCGGGCGACGTCGCGTCGGGTACACAGGTGAGGATGAGTATCGACAGGATCGAGCACACCGATGTGCTGGTCATCGGTGGTGGCCAGGCCGGGTTGTCGGCCGCCTACTTCCTGCACCGAACCGGCCTCGGCGGAGACTACCAACTGCTCGACCAAGCCCCCGAACCCGGCGGCGCGTGGCAGTTCCGCTGGCCCACATTGACTCTGGCGGCCGCCAACCGGGTACACGATCTCCCCGGGTACGGGTTGCAGGAGGCCCTGGGCACCGACTGCGACGAATTGCCCGCCGCGAGCTCGGTCCCGAGATACTTCGGCGACTACGAGAGCCGGTTCGGGCTTCACGTCCGGCGACCGGTCGGGGTCCGGGCGGTCCATCGCGACCCCTCGGGCCCCCGCTACCGCATCACGACGGCCGACGGCACCACCATGACCGCGGCGACGATCATCAACGCCTCCGGAACCTGGGATCGGCCGTTCGTGCCGTACATCAGCGGCATCGACACCTTTCGCGGACGGCAACTACACACCCACGACTATCGGCGACCCGAGGAGTTCGCCGGTCGGCGGGTGCTCGTGGTGGGCGCAGGCATCTCGGCCATCCAGTTGCTGATCGAGATCGCCCGCAATGCGCCCGGTGTCCGGACGTTCTGGTGCTCACGGCGCGAACCGACGTTCACCGACGGGCCGTTCACCCCCGACCAGGGCCGTGCGGCCGTGGCCAGGGTGGAGCAACGGGTACGCGCCGGACTGCCACCCACCTCCGTGGTGTCGGTGACCGGGCTGCGCAACACGCCGTCGATCACCGCCGCGCGCGCCGACGGCATCCTGGCGTGGCGGCCGATGTTCACCGCCATCACCGACACAGGCGTGTTGTGGGCCTGCGGGGACGGTCCCGACGAGGAACTGGCCGTCGACACCATCTTCTGGAACACCGGATTCCGCAGCTCCCTCGATCACCTCGCGCCCCTGCGGCTGCGGGCGCCCGGCGGTGGTATCACGATGACCGGGCGGCTGGCGACGGTCGTCGCCGACGATCCGTATGTGCAGTTGCTCGGCTACGGCCCGTCCGCCTCGACGATCGGCGCCAACCGGGCCGGCCGGGCCGCCGCCGCTCACGTCGCGGATCTGCTCGGCAACTGACCCGACCGGACCGGCCGAAAGCGAGAACCGGCACGAACAACACCGGGTCCCCCGAACTACACCGGGCCCCAGAACGACGAGGGTCCGTGCGCATCACACGCACGGACCCTCGACGACTGTGACGGCGACCGATCAGCCGACGCCGAGCAGGTCGATCACAAAGATCAGCGTCTTGCCCGAGAGCCGGTGCCCGGCGCCCGCCGGACCGTACGCCAGGGCCGGCGGCACGGTGAGCCGGCGACGGCCGCCCACCTTCATGCCGGGGATGCCTTCCTGCCAGCCCGGAATCAGCCGGGGCAGCGGGAAATTCGCCGACTGGCCACGATCCCACGACGAATCGAACTCCTCGCCGGTCTCGTACTCGACACCCACGTAATGGACGTCGACGACACCGCCGGGCTTGGCCTCGTCGCCCTCGCCGACCACCAGATCGACGATCTGCAGTTCGACCGGGGCCGGGCCTTCGGGAAACTCGACGACGGGTTTGCTCATGGAACTCTCCTTTGAGTTGCGTTGTCCGGCCGGAAAACACACCGGCCGTACAGCGAAAACACCACGCGCCGGAGGTGGCGCGTGGTGTCGTGGGACTAGCGGGCGCTGAGGTCTACGTAGTCGCGTTCGGTGTAACCGGTGTACAACTGTCGCGGACGTCCGATCTTGGTGGTCGGGTCCTCGTGCATCTCGCGCCAGTGCGCGATCCAGCCGGGCAGCCGGCCGAGCGCGAAGAGCACGGTGAACATCCGGGTCGGGAAGCCCATCGCCCGGTAGATGACACCGGTGTAGAAATCGACGTTCGGGTACAGCTTGCGCGAGATGAAGTAGTCGTCGCTCAACGCGACCTCTTCCAGGCCCTTGGCGATGTCGAGCAGGTCGTCCTGCACGCCGAGGGATTGGAGAATGGTGTCGGCGGTCTTCTTGACGATCGCGGCGCGCGGGTCGTAGTTCTTGTACACCCGGTGCCCGAAGCCCATCAGCTTCACGCCGTCTTCTTTGTTCTTGACCTTGTTCATGAAGGCCTTGGTGTCGCCACCGGACCGCTTGATGTCCTCCAGCATCTCCAGCACCGCCTGGTTGGCGCCGCCGTGCAGCGGACCCCACAGCGCATTGATGCCACCGGAGATAGAGGTGAACAGGTTGGCCTGCGAGGAACCGACGAGCCGGACCGTGGAGGTCGAACAGTTTTGTTCGTGGTCGGCGTGCAGGATGAACAGCATATCGAGTGCCTGGGCGACCTTGGGATCGACCTCGTATGGTTCGGCCGGGAAACCGAATGTCATGCGCAGGAAGTTCTCCACCAGCGACAGCGAGTTGTCGGGGTACAGGAACGGCTGGCCGGCCGACTTCTTGTGCGCGTAGGCCGCGATGGTCGGCAGCTTGGCCAGCAACCGGATCGTCGACAGTTCGACCTGCTCGGGATCCTTCGGGTCCAGCGAATCCTGGTAGTAGGCGCTGAGCGCGTTGACCGCACTGGAGAGCACCGGCATCGGATGCGCGTTACGCGGGAAGCCGTCGAAGAACCGCTTGAGATCCTCGTGCAGCAGGGTGTGCCGCTGGATCTTGGTGGTGAAGTCATCGAGCTGGGCGGGCGTGGGCAGCTCGCCATAGATCAGCAGATAGCTGACCTCGATGAATGTCGATTTCTCGGCCAACTGGTCGATCGGGATACCGCGGTAGCGCAGGATGCCCGCGTCGCCGTCGATATAGGTGATGGCCGACTTGGTGGACGCCGTGTTGACGAAACCGCCGTCGAAAGTTGTCAGTCCCGTCTCGGAAAGCAACTTGCCGAGCGCGATCGAATCGCTGCCCTCGGCCGCCTTGAGGATCGGGAGTTGCAGCTGTCCACCTGGATAAGTGATGGAGGCCGTGTCGGTTGCCTGGTCGGCTGGGACTGTTTCAGCGGACACGCGATCCCCTTCTTGCATTGAAGTGAATTTTGTTGTGGTCCGGTAGGACCATTGGGTACAACCTAGTCGGTTCTCAGCTCGCTCGCCCACGGAGGGTCTGCTCCGGGCCTGGAAACTGTAACGGCGGCGACCTCCGCGGCGAATACTGCGACCTCCCGCCAGTCGTCAACCTCGAGTCCCGCAAGCGCCTCCGCCGACAGCGCATCACGCTGCTGCAAGGCCCGCACGATAGCCCCCATCACGCTGTCACCAGCACCGATGGTGTCGGCGACGGCCACCGCACAGGAGTCGACATGCGCGGTGAAATCGCTGGTGGCGACCGTGATCCCGGCAGAACCTGCGGTGGTGACAACAGCACCGACACCTGCGGCGAGCCACTCGGGCACCGACGAACCCGCGCCGCCCTCGCCGAGCCAGCGCTGATCCTCGTCGGAGAGCTTGAGCACATCCACCGACGGCAACCACGAGCGGAACCGCCGCCGGTAGGCATCCGGGTCGGCGATGACCGCGGACCTGATGTTGGGGTCGAGCACCACCAGCCGGCCCTGCGCGTGGGCGCGGTGCATGAGCGCCTCGTACGCCGACGCACCCGGCTCCAGGACCAGTGACAGGGTTCCGAAGCAGACCGCCCGCACCGACGGCGGCAGCTCACCCGGATCGGTCATCGTCCGGTCGGCGGTGCCGTCGACGTAGAAGGTGTACTGCGCGGCCCCGTCCGGACCGATGGTGGCCAGCGCCAGCGACGTGGGTTCGGGCCGTCGCGTCACCGGCGTCGTGTCGACGCCCGCCGCGCCGAGGGCGGTGATGATCGCCTCGCCGTAGGCGTCGGTGGAGACCACCGAACAGAACGACACCGCTCCGCCGAGTCTGCCGATGGTGACGGCCACGTTGAACGGTCCGCCGCCGAGCGCCGGTGCCAGCGAGGGCAGCGCGCCGGTCTCGGCGACCGAGGCCGACGGTGTCACCACCGCCGACTGCACCACGTCGACCAGCGCCTCACCACACACCACGATCTCGCGCACACCCTGCCCCTTTCGTCGCTGCCCCTGTGCCCATAGCAACCCTGTGCTTATCGTGCCAGTTGCCGTCGCGCGGCGGCGATCGGCGCAGGTATGGGGCGACGCGGACGCGCGCCCACTACGCTCGCGGTATGCGTGTATTGCCCGTCGGCCCCGACGCGCTGCTGCTGGATTTCGGTTCCGACGACGATCCGGCGGCGGCCGGTGACCACGCGTGGCGCACGCTCACCGACGCCCGCGCCACGGGTGCGCTGCCCACGATCACCGATCTGGTACCCGGCGCGCACACCCTGCTGGTGCAGGCCGAGTCCGGTGCCGGCGTGGACGTGCTCGGGGTGCGCCGCGCCCTGCGGGCGGCCGCGGCGGGGCCCGGTCAGCCGACGCATCCGCCGACGGTGTCGATACCGGTGGTGTACGACGGTGCCGATCTGGCCGCGGTGGCCGCGATCATCGGAACGGCGCCCGACGAGGTACCGGACCTGCACCGGCACACCCTGTGGCAGGTCCGGTTCATGGGTTTCGCACCGGGTTTCGGATATCTGTCGCCCGCCGGGCCGTCCGGTTCATCGCATCCGTTCGCCGGGGTCGGACGGCGCCCGGAGTCGCGCCCCCGGGTTCCGGCGGGGTCGGTGGCGATCGCCGCCGGCTACAGCGCCGTCTACCCGGGACCCAGTCCGGGAGGATGGTACCTGTTGGGACACACCGATATCCGATTATGGGACGATCGTGCCGAACAGCCCGCACTGCTCACGCCGGGCACCTTGGTCCGGTTCGTCACCGAAGGTGAGGACGGATGAATCAGGCGCACGTCCTGGCCACCGGCCCGCTCGCCACCGTGCAGGATCTGGGCCGGGGCGGCCACGCCCATCTCGGAGTGCCGCGCTCGGGCGGAGCCGACCGCGGCGCTCTGCGCCTGGCGAATCGGCTGGTGGGCAACCCCGAATCGGCGGCGGTGATAGAGGTGACACTCGGCGGACTGCGGCTGCGGGCCGCGCAGCGTCTGCTGGCCGCGGTGACCGGCGCGGTGGGGCAGGTCACCGCGAACGGGCGGCCGGTCGGCATCGGCGCCCGCATCGAACTGCCCGCCGGCGCCGAGTTGAGCGTCGGCTTCCCCGAGAGCGGTTGCCGCAGTTACGTGGCGATCCGGGGCGGAGTCGACGTGCCACCGGTGCTCGGCTCACGGTCCACCGACATCCTGTCCGGGCTCGGCCCGCCGCCGCTGGCGGCCGGCGATGTGCTGGACATCGGTGCGCCGCAAGCGGATCTACCGCCGGTCGCCCTGGCTCCGGTGGACACCCGACGCGACCGCGTCATCACCCTCGACATGTTCGACGGTCCACGCCGCGATCTGCTGGCCGAACCGGCCTGCCTGGTCACCGGGGTGTGGGAGGTCGGCGCCGACAGCAATCGGGTCGGCGTGCGGCTGTCCCGTCCCGCCGGTGCCACCGAGGCTCCCGCCCGTCACCGCTCCGACGCCGGCGAACTCGCGTCCGAAGGTCTCGCACACGGCGCGGTACAGGTGCCACCCACCGGCAACCCGGTGATCTTCCTCGCCGACCATCCGGTGACCGGCGGCTACCCCGTCGCCGGGGTGCTGACGGCGCGCTCACTCGACGCCGCCGCGCAGTTGGTGGCCGGTTCGCTGATCCGGTTCCGGGACCGCTGACCCCCGCCGGTCGGTGCGCCCAGTCCTCCCGCGCTCAGTTCTCCCGCGCGCCCACCCGGTAGCGCAGGAACGACGGGATCAGCGCCGCCGCCACGAGCGTGGCGAGGATCACGCCGACGCCGCCCATCGACGTCGCCCAGGCAACCCCCACCGATGCCGCGGCCGCACCGTGTGCGACGTCGGCGATTCGTGGCCCACCGGCCACCACCACGATGAACACCCCCTGCAGCCGTCCACGCACCTCGTCGGTGGCGGCGGCCAGCATGATCGACTGCCGGAACGCCGACGAGGCCATGTCCGCGGCGCCGCCGACCATCAGCAGCACCAGCACCACGGGCAATATCGGCAGCGCCGAACCACCGGCGAACGCCACCGCCAGCCCGGCACCGGCGACCGCGGCCCCCCAGATGAGGATGCACACGATCACCGCCAGCCCCTGCCGCCGAACCCGGCTCACCCAACCCGAGAACACCCCGCCCAGCACCGCACCCGCCGAGATGGCGATGAACAGCAGTGCGAACGCCCAGCCGCCCTCCTGCGGCCCGCCGAAGTTCTCGTGCGCCATCTGTGGGAACAGCGCCCGCGGCATTCCCAGGATCATGGCGATCAGGTCGACGACGAACGAGGCGAGCAGGATCTTCTCCCGCGACAGATAACGCAGCCCGTCGATCACCGCCCGCAGTCCCGCCGTCCGGGGCGCGTCGCCGTCGGGCGTCATCGACGGCAACCGGATCACGGCGAACAAGGTAGGCACCAGGAACATGGTGTCCAGCAGATACAGCGCCGGGAAACCCAGCACCGGGATCAGTGCGCCACCGACCAGCGGTCCCGCGATGGCACCGGCCTGGGTGACCGTCATCGACAGACTCAGCGCGGCGGGCAACTCCCGCGCGGGCAACAGTCGGGGCAGGATCGCGGTGCGGGTCGGCTGGTTGACCGCGAAGAACGCCTGCTGCACCGCGAACAGTGACAGGATCACCCACACGTTGTCGACGCCGGTGGCGGCCTGCGCCCAGAACAGCGCGCTGCATCCGATGAGACCGGCGGTGGTGCACACCAGCAGTGTCCGCCGGTCCATCGCGTCGGCGAGCGCGCCGCCCCACAGACCGAACACCACCAGCGGAACCAGACCGAACACACCCGTCAGACCGACATAGGCCGAACTACCGGTGATCAGGTAGATCTGCGCGGGTACCGCGACGATGGTCAGCTGGGCGCCGACCACCGTGACGATATTCGCCAGCCACAGCCGCCGGAAGTCGGGATTCCGCAGCGGTGCGGTGTCGGCCAGAAACCCCGGCACCCTCAGGGCTGCAATCGTCGCGCGTGCCAGCCGTCCTCACCCAGGATCAGCCGGACCCGGTTGTGCAACCGGTTGGCCCGGCCCTGCCAGAACTCGACGACCTGCGGCGTGATCCGGTAGCCACCCCAGTTGTCGGGCACGGGAACCGCTGGGCCCGAATCGAATCCGCCGAATCGGTGGGCCACCTCGGCGGCCTTGGCCTCCAGTTCGAGGCGGCTGCCGATAGGCTGCGACTGGTCCGACGCCGCCGCCGACAACTGCGATCCGCGGGGCCGTTTCGTCCAGTACTCGGCCGTTTCGGCGGCACTGACCTTGACCACCGGGCCCCGGACATGCACCTGCCGCTCCAGCGCGATCCACGGGAAGGTGACCGACGCGTACGGATGGACGGCCAGGTCACGGCCCTTGTCCGAGTCGTAGTTGGTGAAGAAGGTGATGCCGTCGGCGTCGGCGCCCTTGCACAGCACTGTACGGGTGACGGGCAGACCTGCGGCGTCGACCGTGCCGAGCACCATCGCGTTGGGTTCGGCGATCCGCGCGTCGAGCGCCTCGCGCAACCACACCTCGAACAGCTCGAGCCACGGCGGATCTCCGTGCAGCCAGCTCGGGTCGAGGTTCTCGCCGACCCCGTCGGCACCGGCGGCCCGGTCCCCTTCCCCGACGGTGGACGGGTGGATGTTCCCGTACCCGGCCCGCAGGCTGGGCAGGTCGACACGGTACCGGCGGGTGCCGGGAAGATCATCGTTCACGTAGTGGCAGGTTACTCCGCCGGTCCGCGAACATCCGGGCGGTGGACCTGACTACAGTCTTGGTCAGGTGAGCGTCCGCCCCAGCCCCGGCGGACAGGACAGGCCCGCACACCGCGGCCCGGCGCGCAGGCGTCGATGATCGAGAACGACGCGAAGAGGTGAGGGCCGATGCCCGGATACGTCCCCGAGGGATTCTCCGCCGGACTCGAAGGCGTCGTCGCCTTCACCACCGACATCGCCGAACCCGACAAGGACGGCGGCAATCTCCGGTACCGGGGCGTCGACATCGAGGACCTGGTGGAGAACGAGGTCACCTTCTCCGACGTGTGGGCATTGCTCGTCGACGGCCGTTTCGGTGACGGGCTGCCGCCGGCCGAACCGTTCCCGCTGCCCATCCACACCGGCGACGTCCGGGTCGACGTGCAGGCCGCGTTGGCGATGCTGGCCCCGATCTGGGGATATCGCCCGCTCCTGGACATCGACGACGGCACCGCCCGCGACAACCTGGCCCGCGCATCGGTGATGGCGCTCTCGTATGTGGCGCAGTCGGCGCGGGGCATCTATCAGCCTGCGGTACCGCAGCACATCATCGACGACTGCCCCACCGTCACCTCCCGCTTCATGACGCGGTGGCAGGGCGAACCCGACCCCAGGCATGTCGCGGCCATCGACGCCTACTGGGTCAGCGCCGCCGAGCACGGTCTCAACGCCTCCACGTTCACCGCGCGCGTCATCGCCTCCACCGGCGCCGATGTCGCGGCGTCGCTGTCGGGGGCGATCGGTGCGATGTCGGGGCCGCTGCACGGCGGCGCGCCCGCCCGCGTGCTGCCGATGATCGAGGAAGTCGAACGCACCGGTGACGCCCGCACACTGGTGAAAGGCATTCTCGACCGCAAGGAGAAACTGATGGGATTCGGGCACCGGGTGTACCGGGCCGAGGATCCCCGCGCCCGCGTATTGCGCCGCACCGCACGCGAACTCGGCGTCCCCCGGTACGAGGTGGCGGCCGCCCTCGAACTGGCCGCGCTCACCGAACTCCGCGAACGCCGCCCCGACCGTGCCATCGAGACCAACGTCGAGTTCTGGGCCGCGGTCATCCTCGACTTCGCCGAGGTACCCACCCATATGATGCCCGCGATGTTCACCTGCGGACGCACCGCCGGGTGGTGTGCACACATTCTCGAACAGAAACAACTCGGCAAACTGGTGCGCCCCGCCGCCGTCTACACCGGCCCCGGCCCGCGGCGCCCCGAGGATGTCGACGGCTGGGCGGACCGCTGATCTGTCCGCGCGGCACCCACCCCATCCAGATGCCGAACCCATAAGTCTGTTCGCGGCCGGCGCGCATCTTCCGGTTGTGGACACCGGGGACCACTTCTGCCAGTGGTCCCGGCCACACCGGTAAACTTTGCGCCCATGAGCGAAACCGCGTCCGCGCCCATCACCATCCCCAACGACCTGTTGCCGTCCGACGGCCGGTTCGGTTGCGGACCGTCCAAGGTCCGCCCCGAGCAGCTGCAGTACCTCGTCGACACGGGGTCGTCGGTGTTCGGCACCAGCCACCGGCAGGCCCCGGTGAAAAACGTGGTGGGCGCGATCCGCGAGGGCCTGACACAGCTGTTCTCGCTGCCTGAGGGCTACGAGGTGGTGCTCTCGAACGGCGGCACCACGGCGTTCTGGGACGCCGCCGCGTTCGGCCTCATCGAGCGCCGCTCCCTGCACCTGACCTACGGCGAGTTCAGCTCCAAGTTCGCCACGGTGTCCAAAAAGGCGCCGTTCCTGGACTCCCCCGCGGTGATCTCCACCGACCCCGGCACCGCGCCCGACCCGGCCGCGCTGACCTCCGACGACTTCGGCGGCGTCGACCTGATCGGCTGGGCCCACAACGAGACGTCCACCGGTGTTGCCGTGCCCGTGGTGCGTCCGTCGGGCTCCGAGGACGCACTCGTGGCCATCGACGCGACATCGGGCGCCGGCGGTCTGCCGGTGAACGTCGTCGACACCGACGTCTACTACTTCGCCCCGCAGAAGTGCTTCGCCGCCGACGGCGGTATCTGGGTGGCGCTGATGAGCCCGAAGGCGCTCGAACGCATCGACAGGATCGCGCACACCGACCGCTGGGTGCCCGAGTTCCTGTCGCTGCCCACCGCGGTGGACAACAGTTCCAAGAACCAGACCTACAACACCCCGGCCCTGGCCTCGCTGCTGCTCTTCCGCAACCAGATCGAGTGGATGCTGGGCAACGGCGGTCTGGATTGGTGCGTCTCGCGTACCGCCGACTCCAGCAAGCGCCTCTACGACTGGGCCGAGGCCAGCGAGTTCGCCACCCCGTTCGTGACCGATCCGGCACTGCGCAGCCAGGTCGTGGGCACCATCGACTTCTCCGACGACGTCGACGCCGCGGCCGTCGCCAAGGCACTGCGGGCCAACGGCGTGGTCGACACCGAGCCGTACCGCAAGCTGGGCCGCAACCAGTTGCGCATCGGCATGTTCCCGGCGATCGAGCCCGACGACATCACCGCACTGACCCGGTGCATCGACCACGTCGTCGGCAAGCTCTGACGACGACGGATTCTCCGACACCGGTGCACCCCGGTGCCTGTAGCATCACCTATCACTGCCATCACATGCCTTCGGGTGTGTGCGCAAATGGGGGTTTGTGCGTGTCATCGGGTACCGGGACCACCGGTCTGATCTAGGCTTGGGCCCGATGCCCGTACTCAAGGTCCCCGTACTCTAGGTCACAGAGGAGGAGCAGATGCGTGAACTCCGCGTCGTCGGTGTCGATACCGACGGTAAGCGTGTCATCTGCCAGGACCCTGAGACCGCCGAACGTTTCGTCATCGCCGCCGACGAGCGACTGCGTGCCGCCGCGCGCGGCGACATCTCGCGACTGGGCCAGATCCAGATCGAGATGGAGAGTTCGCTGCGGCCCCGAGAGATCCAGGCCCGTATCCGGGGCGGTGCGAGCGTCGCCGAGGTGGCTGCGATCGCGGGTGTGACGATGGAGCGGATCGAACGTTTCGCACACCCGGTACTGCTCGAACGTCAGCGGGCCACCGAGCTGGCGGCGCTCTCGCACCCGCTGCGTGAGGACGGCCCGTCGGCGTACACCCTCGCCGAAACGGTCACCGAAGCGTTCGGCGCGTTCGGTGACAACCACGCCGAAGTCGACTGGGACGCGTGGAAGGGCGACGACGGCGACTGGGTCATCCAGCTCATGTGGGTCGTCGGGCACAGCGACTGCTACGCGCACTGGCGGTACCGGCCCGGCTCACACGGTGGCCTCACCGATCCCAACGACGAGTTGGCCTACGAGATCACCCACCCCGAGCTGATCGAGCCCAGGCGCAGGCTGGCGCCGGTGGCGTTCGAGCAACCGGCCGCGCCGGAGTTGGTGTCGGCCACCGTCGCCGATCACGCCCAGCCGGTGCGTCCTACTCCCGAATCCGCCACCGGGTTCCCGGTTGCGCGGCCCGACGCAAACGAATACGGCGCGGGTGAGTACGAGGCGGACACGTACGACGCCGGCGAGACCGGGGCACCGGCGGTCACCGTGCGCTATGGGCCGAGCGGCACCGAACCGTCGGACAGTGGGTACCGCGACGAGTCGGACACCGATGATCGGCGTGCGGCCGCACCCACCCCGATCACGCGCGGGCGCACGCTCGGCCGGTCCGACGACGCCCCCGTGGCCGACCGGAGCCCTGACGGGCAGACGCCGACCGCCCCTGGCATCCCCCGCACCGGAGACCACGAGGAAGCCTCCCACGATGAACATGGTGACGACGCACAAGTGAAGCCGCGACGCAAAACCCGCACCCCGCCGGTTCCCGCCTGGGAGGACGTCCTGCTCGGCGTCCGTGGCAACGGGCACAGCTGACCCGTGTCCGCCCGCGCCACAGCCGTCTGGTTCATCGACACACCCGATGCCACGGTCCGCATCCGCGAAGGCCTCATCAACAGTCCCGATGACGCCCGCACACTCATCCAGCCGATCTACGGCGACAAGGTGCTCGTTCCCGCCGTCGACACCGACCTGGCGACCGCGACTGCCGCCGTCGACGCCGACTCCGATCCTGATTCGATCGTGTATGTCGGATCGTACGGCGGACTGGCGGTGGTGGTGTGTCCGCTCTTCGTCACCGCCCGGCCGTCGACCCTGACCAAGACGATCATGGCGGTCCGCACCAGCCATGTGGTGACACTGCTGCACACCGATCCCGGCACCGCGCTGGGCGCGTTCGCACGGTGGGAGGCAGGCACATTGCGCCGCGCATTCTCGGCCAACCCGGTGACCATCTACGAGGACGAGGGCATTCCGTTCGTCTTCGAGCGTCCGTTCTGGGCGGGCGAGTGCCCGATCTATTACGCGCCGGGCGCGCAGCCGGAGCTGATGGCGCTGCCGTTTCATCCGCAGGAGCTGGCCGAGCAAGCCAACCGCGACTGGCTCGGATTCCGGTTCACCCATCCCCTCGCCGATACCGACACTGATCCGGCGACCATCCCGGTCACGGGTTTCCGGGTGCACCCCGCCGGTTACGTCGCCGCTGCCGATCATGTGGTCACCGCTGCCGATCATATGGTTGCCAGGACCGTGGCGACGCCGCAACCCGCGCCCCCCGACCAGTTCCCGGAGGCTCCGGCAACTCCACCGGCGGGCAAAGGAAAACCGAAAGGTCGCTTCCTTCGGCGTCTCAGGCGGTACTTCGGGCTATAGACGGGTTCGACGGAGGAAGAACGGGGATGTGCGGGCCCACAGACCGAGGCCCGGCGCATATATTCAGCCGGGTTCGGTGTGTGGGCCCGCCCCGTTCTGGACGACGGAGTGAGCCGGGCGACGAAGGAGCCCGCGCGAACGACGGAGGAAGAACGGGGATGTGAGGGCCCACAGACCGAGGCCCGGCGCATATATTCAGTGCGGTATGAAGGTGAGCACCACTCCGGATCCGAGCCCGGACAGCATTCCGACGTAGCTACCGCCCACCAGCCAGCGCCACACCGGAAGCATCCGCAGATCCCATAGCGTCCAGGCGATTCCGCAGGCGACAATCGCCATTGCGAGCCAGCCGAGCCACCATCGGATGTCACCGAGCAGGTCGTTGATCCCCACCAGCAGGCATGCGCTGAACACGGCCAGCACAACGGTGACGAGCACACCCAGACCCCACGGTGTGGCCTCGGCCTGACCCGGCGGGCGCGGGGTCACAGTGTCCGCGCCCGTTCGTAGAAGGCGATCGCGGCGGCGGTTGCCACGTTGAGCGAATCGGTGCCGCGTGACATCGGAATGCGTGCGCGAACATGGCTCGCCCGCATAACCGCCCTGGTCAGTCCGGGCCCCTCCGCGCCCACCAGGAACGCGACCTTCTCTCTCGGCGCCTCGGTCACCGGGTCGGTCAGCGCTTGCGCCAGTGCCGGCGACGACACTTCGGGCGTCAGCGATACTGTCTGAAATCCGTTGTCGTGCAATATATCCAGCCCGTCCGGCCAATCGTCGAAGGCGGCGGAAGGCACCAGCAGCGCATGCCCCATCGACACCCGCACGCAACGCCGGTACAGCGGGTCGGCGCAGCCTGCGCCAAAAAGCACCGCGTCGATACCGAGCCCGGCCGCGTTGCGGAAGATGCTGCCGATGTTCTCGTGGTCGTTGACCCCTTCGAGGACCGCGACGGTGCGCGCACCGGCCAGCACGTCGGACAGCGCGAGGCGCTGTGGCCTGCGAGCCACGGCAAGCACCCCGCGGTTCAGATGGAACCCGACGACCTGGGCCATCACGTCGGCGCTCGCGCGGTAGAAGGGCACACCGGCGAGTTCTGTCCCGCGCAGATCGCCGGCCAGTTCGCGGAGCCGCTTGTCGACGCCGAGGAAGGCGTGCGGCGCGAACCGGGATGCGATCATCCGCTGAGCCACCAGCACACCCTCGGCGATGACCAGGCCTTTGCCGACGCGTCCGCCGGGTAAGGCGGGCAGATCGGGCCGGCGATCGACCGAGTTGAGGTCACGGAAGTCGTCCACGCGCGCGTCGTCGGGGTCATCGACGTCGATGACGGTCACCGACAGTCCCTCATGGACGGGCCCCCGCCCTGTCACTTCAGGTCCTGTCACTTCAGGTCCTGTCACCTCGGGGTCTGGCGCCTCGGGGGCTACTTCTGGGGTCGACACATGCCCAAGTCTGCCAAACGGCCTGACGTACTGTGACATCGTAGGGCGATGAGCACATCGGCATTTCGCTTGGAACTCCACCGGGCCACCGAGAGCGACTGGCCGGACATCTTCGTCAACGACGCGCGGGCGTTTCTGCAACCGGGACCGCCGCCCGCGGCCGAGCAGGCGAAGGCCCGGGCGATGTTCGGCGACGGCGATGTGGTGGTGGTCCGTGATCCGGGGATCACCACCGGCCAGTCGCTGGCCGGTGTCGCGGCCTTCTACCGGATGCGGATCACGGTGCCCGGCACACCCGCACCCGTCGCCCGGGCCGCGGGCCTGTCCTGGGTGTCGGTCGCCGCGACCCATCGTCGCCGGGGCGTCCTGCGGGCGATGATGAGCGATCTGTTCGATCAGTGGGAGGCCGAGAACTTTCCGTTCGCGATTCTCACCGCGACGGAGGCGACGATCTACGAGCGCTTCGGCTTCGGCCCGGCCTGCCTCGCCGACAAGTACACGATCACTCTCGACAAAGCCCATCTGCGGGCCGAGCAAGACTCATCCGGCGCCGCGACGGTCACCTTCGCCGCAGCCGCGGATGTGATGAAAATTCTACCCGCTCTGCATGATCGGTGGACATCAACACGACCGGGCGCGGTCCACCGCGACGAGCCACACTGGCGGACCCTGGTGCGCGGGTATGATGCGGAGTCCGCGCCGCACCGATCGGCCGGGCACTATCTGCTGCACCGGGACGGCTATGCGCACTATCGGACCATCGACGAACCCGAGAACACCGAGAACAGCGGCGCCTACGCCGCCCGCGCCGAGGTCGACGAGTTCTTCGCGACCACCGACGAGGCACATCGCGAGCTGTGGCGGGTCCTGCTCAACCTCGACCTGGTGACCACCGTGAGTGTGGACGTGCCCACCGACGACCCGCTGCCGCTGGCGGTGACCGACATGCGGTCGGTGGACGTCACCGGTCGCGACGACAAGCTGTGGCTACGGATCCTCGACGTTCCGGCCGCGCTCACGATGCGCGGCTACCGGGGTGACCTCGACGTGGTGATCGACGTCGAGGACCGGTCCCGGGACCGCGGCGGCACATTCCGCCTGCAGGTGAGCGACGGCGTGGCGCAGGTCTCCGCATCCAGCGCCGAACCCGTTGTGCGTCTGGATATCTCAGTTCTGGCATCGCTCTACCTGGGGGCTTTCACCCCATCGATGACGGCGGCCGCCGGAAGGCTGTGGACGGCCGGACCCGATATCACCGCGGCACTCGATCGGGCATGGGCCACCGACCGGGCTCCGTTCGCGGGTACGTACTTCTGATCGGCCGGTGGCTGTCAGCCGGTGCGTTTCGGGCGGTGCGTGTCAGTTTCAGGCGGTGCGTGTCAGGCGATAACCGCGGCCGCCGACGGTACGACGGTACCCATTGCCGAGTCGGGGGCGATCTCGTCGACGTCGTCGTCGCCGCGGATGATCTTGTCCATGATGCCCACGACCTTCTCCAAGGTCTCCCGCTCGTCGGGGGTGAGTTCGGCCAGCCGACGGCTGAGCCACTCCTCGCGGGCGGCCAGCTCCGCGGAGATCGCGTCGATCCCACGCTCGGCGAGCGTCACGATCGCCTGCCGCCCATCGGTGGGGTGCGGTTCGCGTCGCACCATACCGAGTTCGGTGAGCGAGGCGATCACCCTCGTCATCGACGGCGGTTGGACACGCTCGGCCATGGCCAGCGCGCCCGGCGCCATCGGGCCTTCGTGGTGCAGGGTGTTCAGCGCCGACAGCTGAGTCAGGGAAACGGACTTGGTTCCCCGGCGGCCACGCAGGCGACGAGCCAGCCGGACTACCACCAGAGACAAGTCGCCCGGCAACCGGTCTGCGTCGTAATTCTCGTTCACGCTCACAGACTAATCGACAATGTCGATGCAAAGTATCAAAGAACAGACCCTGACGACCACTAGTCCGGAAATGGGACCAATGACCCTACGGCACGCCTCGTAGTTGTAGCCCATACGGGGTATTGCTAACCGAACAGATTTGAGATTGGTTCGCGTACAAAGTAAAGCACGAACACCGCGGCGACCAGCCAGAGCAACGGGTGCACCGTCCGTGCCTTACCCGACGCGGCCGCGAGCACCACCCAGCTGATGAACCCGACCCCGATTCCATTGGCAATCGAATAGGTGAACGGCATCGTGACGATGGTGAGAAACGACGGCAACGCGATATCGAAACGGGTGAAGTCGATATTGCGTACCTGTGCAATCATCATCGCACCCACCACGACGAGAGACGGCGCCACCGCCTCCAGCGGAATAATGCTGTAGAGCGGCGTCAGGAACATCGCCGCCAGAAACAGCAATCCGGTGACCACGTTGGCGAAGCCGGTCCGCGCGCCCTCGGCGATGCCCGAGGCCGACTCTACGAACACCGTATTCGACGACGACGAGGCCGCGCCGCCGATGACCGCTCCCGAACCCTCCACGATCAGCGCGCGGCCGATGCCCGGCAGGTTCCCGTCCTTGTCGGCCACGCCGGCTTCCCGTCCCAGCCCGGTCATCGTGCCCATCGCATCGAAGAAATTCGACAGCACCAGAGCAAACACCAGCACACAGGCGGCGAACACCGAGATCTGGCTGAACGCCCCGAAAATGTCAACCTCGCCCACCAGACTCAGATCGGGCAGACCGCCGACACCGTCCGGCAGGTCCGGCACCGACAGGCTCCAGCCGCCCTTCTCGGTGGCGCCGGACCCGAAATGGAAAATCGACTCGAGAATGACCGAGACGACTGTCATGATGACGATTCCGAGCAGGAGTCCGCCGGGAACGCGCCACACCACCAGAGCCGCCATCAGCAGCACACCGACAACAAAGATGAGCGTCGGCACCGTCGAGATGGAATTTCCCTCTGCGCCCAATTGCACCGGGACCGTGGTATTGGCGGCGTCGGGAATTCGATGAACGAATCCGGCATCCACCAATCCGACAAATGCGATGAAGCAGCCGATGCCCGCCGCGATCGCGGCCTTGAGTTCGGCGGGTACCGCATTGAACACCGCGGTGCGAAAGCCCGTGGCCGCCAGCACCACGATGATGATGCCGTCGATGACCACCAGCCCCATCGCCGCCGGCCACGACATCTGCGGCGCGATCGTCACCGCCAGCAGACTGTTGATCCCGAGCCCGGCGGCGAGTGCGAACGGATAGTTCGCGATAACCCCGAACAGAATCGACATCACACCGGCGACCAGCGCGGTGACCGCGGCGACCTGATCGAGTTGCAGGAAGTGGCCGTCGGCGTCGGTGTTGTGCTCACCGCCCAGGATGATCGGGTTGAGCACCACGATGTAGGCCATCGTGAAGAAGGTGACCAGACCGCCGCGCACTTCGCGGCTCAGCGTCGAGCCCCGTTCGCTGATCTTGAAATAGCGGTTGAGCGCTCCGGTCCCCGACCGGACTTGCCCGGAAAGATCTGGCCCAGAGGGATCTGGCCCAGAGGGATCTTGCCCGGAGTCATCGTGTACGGATGGTTCGGCCACAGCAGAAAGCTACCCTGATCGTATGTCCGACGCATCCCAGTCCCCGGAGTTCACCGAGTCCGGGAGCACCCCGAATCCGATGGTCGGGCCCCGGTCGGCCCCCGAGGCTCCGTCTTCCTCCCTCCCTCGGGGTCGCAAGCTCCCCACTCACTCAGTCGTCCAGACGGAGCCGGGCCAACCGAACCCTCAGAATCCGATGGTCGGGCCCCGGTCGGCCCCCGAGGCCCCGTCTTCCTCCCTCCCTCGGGGTCGCAAGCTCCCCACTCACTCAGTCGTCGAGACGGAGCCGGCCCAACCGAACCCTCGCATCCCGGAACTGCCCGCCGCGCTGCGCGCACCCGGGCCGGTGATCGTCGCGGGTATGGCGGCCTGGCTCGTGGCGACCGTCGTGGTGGCCGTCACCGGGGTGGGCCCCGACCGCGCGTTGACCGTGTGCTGGGTGGGGCTGGCGGTGGGGGCGCTCGGCACCGTCATCGTGCTGGTGCAGCGTGGAGCGGTGCGACGCGGCGCCAAGGGCGCTCAGGTCGGCCTGAACTGATCGACCGGCCCGCGGGCGCGGCGGCGACCCACCGAACGCGCCACCGCCACGCACACCAGCACCCATAACGTGCCGAGCAGCCATCCGGCGACCACGTCGGTGGCCCAGTGCACCCCGAGGTAGACG
>Ga0116175_1000474_pt1 | contig 28169 bp, 19 predicted proteins | sample AD_UKC125_MetaG_FD_89802 | JGI IMG/M metagenome (GOLD analysis project Ga0116175, IMG submission 89802) | Active sludge microbial communities of municipal wastewater-treating anaerobic digesters from USA - AD_UKC125_MetaG | ecosystem: Engineered > Bioreactor > Anaerobic > Digestate | place: USA... | reverse complement strand
TAATTATGTTTTGTTCTCAGCTGGCGGAATGGATTTTATAAACATTGCAATGGAGTTTAACTTCCCTTTTGAAGCACAGCAATGGCTAGACGATGTTTTGACTGCTTTTCCTAATAGAAGAGCAATAATTTCTACTCACCAATTTTTGAGAGACAACAATACGGTTACCAGTTCGGGAAATGTACAAGCAGTTTTAAATAATATTTTGGCAGAACATTGCAATGTGTTTTTGATTTTATGTGCTCATAATCATGATGGTGATACACCTGGAGTTGCAGAGCTAAATTTGCAAAACTCATGTGGTAAACCAGTTTACATTAGAATGAGTAATTATCAAGAAGAGGAAAATGGAGGAGATGGTTATTTAAGAATAATGAAGTTTCATCCATCCAAAAGTACTATTGATGTTACTACTTATTCACCAGTTTTGAATCAGTATAAAACAGATGCTTACAATCAGTTTACATTGCAATATGACATGTCTGCATCAACACCAATTACTTTCAACATTACTTCTCCCGAGGATCATAGTGTTTTTGATATTGGTACAACAAATATTCCTATTTCAATCAACGCAAGTTCTATTGTTGATTTTGTAGAATTTAAACTCAACGGACAAACATTTGTTGATAATACTGCAAGTAACGGTGTTTTTAGTATAACTACATCTGGCACAACAAATTGGTTACCCGAAGGAACTTATATTGTAGAAGTGATTGCACATGATAATGAAACATCGACTACTTTAACCAAGCAAATATCAATTACAATTGGAACATTATCCAAAACACTAGATGTTAGAATTGCATCTGCTAACAATGATGCAGAAGAGTTTGTTTGGAATGGAAGTGTGAATTTAACCAGTTCAGATTTAGAACTTTATACTGATGAAGGAAATGCCCAACAAGTAGGTTTGAGATTTCAAAATATTACTATTCCTCGTGGTGCTACTATTACAAATGCTTATGTAGAATTTACAGTCGATGAGTTGAATAGTGGAACATTTAGTATGAAAGTTGCAGGTGAAGCAACAGATAATTCAAATGTTTTTAATGCAAGTCAGAACAATATTAGTAACAGAACAAAAACGAATGCTTTTGTTGATTGGTCTCCAGCCAATTGGGTTGCAGAAAATGATTTACACAGAACGCCAAATTTGAGTACTATTATTCAGGAAATAACCGATAGAAATGGTTGGAATACTGGTAATTCAATGTCGTTTATTTTTTATGGAAATAATAACGCTACTTCTACAAGAGTTGCAGAAGCTTATGATGGTGAAACTTTTTCTGCTCCATTACTTCATGTTGAATATACATTAGGGAATTGTCAAACCAGAACGTTTTATGCAGATTTAGACAATGATGGTTATGGTGATCCGAATAATATCAAAATACAATGTACATTGCCAACAAATTATGTTGAAAATAATCTAGATTGTAATGATAATAATGCAAGTGTAAATCCAAATGCGATTGAAATTGCTTTCAACAATATAGATGATGATTGTAATCCGAGTACACTCGATAATCCAACAGGAATTGAATTAGAAATTACGTCGCCAACAAATAATTATATCTTCAATCAAGGAACATCAAGTATCAGTATATCTGCAACAACAAATTCTGTGGTTGACTACGTTGAGTTCAAGTTGAATGGGCAAACTTTTGTAGATAATAACAATGCGGACACTACATTCTCAGTAAATGCTTCAGGAAGTTCAGGTTGGTTACCTACTGGAAATTATATCATTGAAGTAACGGCCTATGACATTGAAACATCAAACAGTTTAAGTAAACAATTAAATATAACAATTGGACCAATTTTTGGGAATGTTGATACTAGAGTAAACGGAAGTACTAATGATGCTGAGGAGAATTTATTTAACAACGGAAGTATAGATTTGGGAAGTTCTGATTTGGAACTTTTTACCGAAAGTGGTGTTGATCCTCAACAAATAGGCTTGAGATTTCAAAATATATCAATTCCAAAAAATGCCACAATTACAAACGCTTACATTGAGTTTACTGTAGATGAGGTAACTTCTGGAAATGTAACTGTGAATATTTCTGGTGAAGCAACAGACAATTCTTTGGCTTTTCAAAATGTAGCATATAACATTAGTGCAAGAACTAAAACTTCATCAACGGTAGCTTGGAATCCTACAAATTGGTTAAACGAAAATGATTTACATCAAACACCTAACTTGAAAGACTTGGTTCAGGAAATTGTAAACAGAACGGGTTGGTCTTCGGGTAATTCGATGTCATTTATTTTATATGGTGGAAATGTGCCAACCAATACTAGAGTTGCAGAATCTTATGATGGAGAAAATTTTTCAGCTCCATTATTGCATATTGAATATTCTATTGGCGCATGCAATCTTCAGACGTATTATGCAGATAATGACCATGATGGATTTGGAGATGCAAATAATTCAATTTCAGATTGTACACAGCCATTAAATTTTGTTACAAACAATACTGATTGCGATGACAACAACGCATCGGTAAACGCCTCAGCAACAGAAATTCCATACAACGGCATTGATGACGATTGTAACCCATTCACCAAAGATGACGATTTGGATGGTGATGGTTTCATTCTAGCAAATGATTGTAATGACAACAACGCATCGGTAAACGCCTCAGCGACAGAAATTCCATATAATGGTATCGATGACGATTGTAATCCATTGACAAAAGATGATGATTTGGATGGTGATGGATTTGTACTAGCAAATGATTGCGATGACAACGACGCATCGGTAAACGCATCGGCAATAGAAATTCCGTACAACGGTATCGATGACGATTGTAATCCATTGACAAAAGATGATGATTTAGATGGCGATGGATTTGTACTAGCAAATGATTGCGATGATAACAATGCATCGGTAAACGCCTTAGCAACTGAAATTCCATACAATGGTATTGATGACGATTGTAACCCATTGACCAAAGATGATGATTTAGATGGTGATGGATTTGTTTTAGCAAATGATTGCGATGATAATAATGCTAATAAGCACGAACTATTTTCATTTTACTTAGACACAGATGGCGATGGAATTGGTTCTGGAAATTTAATTTCAAACATTTGTGCTGTTAATGCAACAACTCCACCATTGGGCTATTCATTAGTTAACAATGATTGTGAGCCAGATAATTCTAATTTATATAGAATAGGGCAGTTTTATGTTGATATTGATGGTGACAACTATTCTGCAACACTAAACTTATCGACTATTTGTTATGGTTCAACTATTCCATCGGGTTACAAAGCAACTACATTAGGAATTGATTGTAATGATATTAATCCTTCGATAAATCCAGCTATGGCCGAAATACTATATGATGGAATAGACAATAATTGTGATGGAGTATTGGACGCAGGTTTTCAGTTGACTACTACTATGAAAGATTGCGGAATAACATTACCTACCATAAGTACTAATATTAGCTGTGTGAGCTCTAATGCTCAAGGAATTGATGGTTATCGATTTGAGATTACAAATACCACAAGCAATCAAATACAAACCATAGATCGTACAGTTCAATACTTTAGTATGACACAACTTGCTAGTTATGAATATTCAAAAACATATTCTATCAGAGTTATGTTGAGAAAAAATGGAGTATGGCTAGGTTATTATGGTCCATCTTGTTTATTTTCTACACCAGCTGTAAACTCATCTGGTGGAGCAGGAAGTTTACAAATTCAAAATTATTGTGGGCAAAAGTTACCAATTATAGGCGCAACGATTTCAACAACAAGTTTACCAGGAGCAACAGGTTATAAATTCAGAGTTATTAATACTTTAACAGGCGTAACTCAAACACTAGTTAGATCTCTTCAATGGTTTACAATGACACAATTGCCATCCTATAATTATGGTACAAAATATATTATTGATGTAGCAGTAAAGACTACAGGTGATTATACAGCTTATGGAATTCCATGTGAAATTACAACGCCAGACGTTCCTTCATTAGTTAATTTTTGTAATACTACTGTTCCAACAAAAGGAACATCTATTACAACAACTTCGTTGCCAAATGTTACTGCTTATAGGTTTGAAATAACACGCTATACCAATTCTACTATGACTAATGTGGTAAGTGTTTTTGAACTAGATAGATCAGTCAATTGGTTTACTTTGAATATGTTGACAAACTATTCACCTAATACTTACTATGGTGTTAGAATAAAAGTAATGTCATCTGGTTCTTGGTCGCCATGGGGAAATCAATGTTATATTATATCGCCTGCAACTTCAAGAATGAACCAACAGAGTACAGTTTTAAAAGATATTTTTAATGCAAAAGTGTATCCAAATCCATCCGAAAATGAATTTAATTTGAACGTTGAAAGTTCTTCAAATTCTGATGTGATTATTAGAGTTTATGATTCTTTTGGAAAATTAATTGAAGATAGAATTGTTCCTCTCATCGAAGTTCCAAATGTAACTTTGGGTTCAAGATATAGCTCGGGAGTTTACAATATTATTATTTCTCAGGATGATGAAATGCGTTTTGTGAAGCTCATAAAAAAATAAAAGTCCTGAAATTTCAGGACTTTTTATACAACTAAAACAATAAATATAACGGTGGAAGATTTTACATCATTCCGCCACTTCCTTGTGTCTCGTTTTTATCACGTTGCTTTCTTTGCAATGCTCTGTTTTTTCCTGAACCAAATTTGTAGTTAAAACCTAAATATAAACTTCTACTTTCCCAGTAAAAACTACCTGTACTTTTGTTTGGTCTATCTCCGTCAAATGAAAAATTCATTGTTTGAAAAATATCACTAATTCTTGCACTCACAGTTCCATTTCCTTTCAAGATGTTATAGCTCGCGCCAAAATCAGTTTTCCACATTGGTTTTCTTGTAAATTGTAAACCAACATCACGTCCTCTATACATTCCAAATAATTGAAAACGTAAATTTTTTGTTGCTTTGAAGTTGTTGTTCATACGAGCATTGAAATTTGTTGCATCTATTTCTACATAATCATAAACGCTTGGTGAGGTTTCTACAGTACCTTTAACTTTTTTGCCGTAAGCATCTATGCCAAAATTAATGCTCCACCATTTCTTTAAATCAAGATTACCTGATAATTCTACACCATAAGCATTATTGTTGTCAAAATTGTCGTATGAAAGCACTTGTCTGTTGATGTCGTTGGGATTTGTATATACTACACGAGTTATTTCATCATTAATTATTCTATAAAAAACACCAGAAGTTATAGAACCAATTTTTGTCTTTCTAGTATAATTTAATTCAAATGAATTGGTAAATTGAGGAGTTAAAGCTGGATTACCTTCTGAGTCCATAGTTGGTGTACTCCATTCTCTTATAGGATTAATTTGTTGAATGCTTGGTCTATCTACTCTTCTTGAATAATTAAAGTTGAATGAGTTTTTGTCTGATGGGTTATATGAAACATAACCTGAAGGATAAACAGTAAATATTTCATCTTCAATTTTAGCTGGATTTTCACCAACCTTATTAAAGTTTGCCTCTATTTTATAATTTTCAACTCTTGCACCAATTTGCATTCCCCATTTTTTCCATTGTTTCCCATAGGTTGCATATGCAGAATAAATATTTCTTCTATACTCAAAATCAGAAAAATAGCTGTTGTCAACATCAAAGGTGTTATCGGTTTTTTCAATTCGGGCTTCAGAACCTATTTCTAGTTTTTCGCTATCAGATAATGGATTAACATAATCTAGATTCATAATTAAATTATTTCCATCATTTTCGATATCATTAGTATAGTTGTTTATTGATGGATATTCAAAATATGAATACTCTTGATGGTTGTCTTTGCTATAATTTGCCTCAAATTCTATATTATGACCTTCTTTTTTGAAGTTATGCTTGTAGTCAAGATTATAGGTTTGCGTATTGTTATCACTTTTATTGTTGAAAATTTGATAAATATCAGTGTTTGCAATGTCATAAAAATCAACATCTGTACTACCATCTCCAGTTCCTTTAAAAATATTCTGATTAGTATAAACAGACAATGTGTTCTTTTCATCTATATAATAATCCACTCCAATTTTGAATAGGTGAGAAATGTTGTGATTACCAAACTTGAATAGTTGTAAATTTTCGTTTCCAGGTTGAAGCCTTTCCACATCTCCATGATTCGCATATTTTCCGGTATTTAGACCATAGTTTCCATAAAAATTCAATTTTCCTGCTTTGTAATTCAGGTCTAATGATGAATTTAATTTAGGTGTTTTGGCAAATGTAACGCCAGTGTTTATACTTCCGTTGAAGCCAAGTTTTGCATTTTTATTTAGAACTATATTAATAATACCACTCATTCCTTCTGGATTATATTTTGCAGATGGATTAGTAATTAATTCAATTTGTTTTATTGATGCCGAAGGTATTTGTTGTAGTAATTGAGCAGGATCAATATTGCTTGGTTTACCATCAATTAATATTCTAACATTTGAGTTGCCTCGCAAGCTAATTGCATTAGTTTGCGGATCAACACTTACTGATGGAATGTTATTCATTATCTCGCCAGCTGTAGCTCCAGCAGAAATCAAATCTTTACCAACATTAATTACTTTTCTATCAATCTTTTGTTCCATGATAGATTTTTCTTTTACAATTTCTACACCTTCTAGTTGAACAGCTTCTTCTTCTAATGTAATTGTATTCAAATTGATATTTTTATTACTATCAGATAAAGCAGCTTTTGCAAAAGCTTTTTTATATCCAATAAACTGAAATTCAACAGTGTAATTTTTTAGTTCTAAGTTTTTAATGGAGAACGAACCATTATCTTGTGTAATTCCTCCAGTTACTATTTTATTGTTTTCTAGAATCGATACGTTAACATAGGGGATTGGTTTGCCAGAAGATTTGTCAATAACTTTTCCAGATATAAGACCATTTTTTTGAATGCTCTGTGAAAATCCAAAAAATGTAATTGACAAAAAAAGAATGTAAAAGAATTTTAATTTCATAGCCGATTTGCGTGAATAAGTTTTTTAATATGATTACTAGACTAAATATTCTGAATTTTGTTACAAAAAATAAAAAACTCTCGGCAGGGCAACCGAGAGTTTTTACAAAATTTAGTTTAGTAGGCATTTAACGTTTCATGGCAAAATGGGCTTTGAATTCTCTTTTAATATGATTTTCGTCTTCATAAGAAACTGTAAACCAATAATCGTCAGACATTACAAGTCTTCCATTATAAGTTCCGTCCCATCCAGAAGAGCTTGGTTTAATTTGTGTTAATATTTTTCCGTATCTGTCATAAATATCGATTACAGCACTAGGTTGATTTTTTAAATCGCGAATGTTCCATGTGTCATTATATCCGTCACCGTTTGGAGTAAAGAATTTTGGATAGTTTACCACAACAACTTGCATTGTAACACTTCCACAACCATTTTTATCATTAACGGTAACTGTGTGTACACCAGACGTTACATCATAAAACACATTACTATCTTGAAAAGGACCATTGTCTAGTTGATATTCATATTCACCACCTTGACCGCTTGCAGTAATTGTCAAAGTTTGATTATCTGAAAACTCCTCTTCAACAGAATAAGTAATTACAGCTGGTTCTGATTGTATAACGTTAACTGGAATTTCTTCTGAAGAACAACCAGTAGATGTTTTGGTTACTACAAGTGTATAAACTCCAGGCATAGTTGCTGTATAAGCACTATTGTGTCCAACAACTTCACCAGCTTCATTTTTCCACACAAAAGTATGACCAGTTTGGTTCAATCCACTGTAGATAGTATATGAATTCAAAAGAGCACCAGTTTCAGCGTCAATACATACCACCCCATCTTTTGGAGTTGGTTCAGGTAATTTATTAACGATGATAGCAATTGGTTTTACATCAAAACAATTTGGTGCTAAGCTATTTGATACTTTTGCATATACAATTGCATTAGTACTAGCAGTAACAGCATTTGTTCCTGCTTGTGCGTCTTGTAAAGTATTGTAATAAGTTACACTAAATTCGCTACCTGTTTGTGTTCCAAGAACAGTACTATCGAAAGTAGCTAAATTAAAAGAGGTTACACCATCATTTGTTCCATCTTCGTCACAGGTTGTTCTCATTGGTGTTGGAACTGGATTTGATACTGGTGTGTCAATTATTGTAATAACAAGAGTACTTTCATCGTAACAAGTTGGACTAAACGGCGAAGCTGAATAAACATATAATGTTTGCGATGTAGAAATAGTTGTTCCAGCAGTCAACATTGTACCTGTTCCATTTTGTCCAGTGTAATATTTACCATTTACTAATGTAGGTAGAGTGTATGACTCACATGTTGTAACATTAGGTAAATCATCAACATTAAACACTGTAACATTAAAACTTCTCTCACTGAAACAATCAGGTGTTGTAGCCGTATGTGCATAAACATATATGGTTTGAGTAGTTGTAACTTGGTCACCAGCATTCAACATAGTTCCAGTCGCATTAGTTCCTGTATAATAATTTCCTACAGCCAAAGATGGTAAAGTATAACTATTACAAACTTTTACATCAGCAATAGGAGCAATAACTGGTGTATGATTTATTGTTACAGTAAATGTGTTTTCGTCAACACAAGAGAACGAAGTTCTAATTACTGATTCTTTGAACACATATATAGTTTGTGTTGTAGTAATAGTTGTTCCAGGAGCAATTTCTGTTCCTGTTCCATTTGGTCCACCAGACTGAGTATAATATTTATTTCCTTCAGTCAAAGCAGGCAATGTGTAGCTATCACATGATGTAACATTTGCTGGTTGATCAGCACTAGTTGAGAAAATATTTATTTGAAAGCTATTTTCAGCACTACACGCTGGTGTAGTATTTGAAATAGTGTAAATGTATATTCTTTGAGAAGATGTAATTACTGTTCCAGCTGGTAACATTGTTCCACCACCATTTGGTTCAGTATAATAATTACCGTTAGTCAACGCAGTAAGTACATATTGGTCACAAATATCTATATCAGAACGAGAGTCAATTTCTGGTAAAGGATTTATTGTAACAGTAAAACTAGATTGATTTGCACAACTTTCATCCAATCTTCTAAAGATATAAATTGTTTGAGTAGAAATGATTACATCTCCAGCTTGCATTAGTGTCCCATTACCATCCGCTTCTGTTCTATATTCTCCATAAGTCAATGTTGGAAGCGTATAACTTTCACAAACAGTAACATCTTGAAGTACATCTACTTGTGGTTGAGAGAATGTTAATGTAAAATGCATATCATCAGTACAATTGTTTGTTCCACTTGTTGTTGGAGCATAAATGTATATCGTTGAATTTTCATTAATTAAAGTTCCTGCAGGAATTAAAGTTCCAGTTCCCATTGGTCCAGTGTAATAATTACCAATAGGCAATTCGGGTAGAGTATATCCATTACACTGAGCAACGTTTGCTGGTTGTGGCATTCCTATAATTACTTCAAAACTATCTTGATCACTACAAGCAGTTTCACCACTTGAAGCCGAAGCATAAACATAAATTGTCTGACTTGTTGTAATAACTGTTCCTGCTGGTAGCATATTGCCTGTTCCTGCTGGACCAGTATAATAATTTCCTAATGTCAATGAAGGTAAGGTATAAGATGAGCATTCAAAAACATCATCTCTTTGACCTACTTCCATGCTTGGAACAATATTTACTATGATATCTGTATCAATAACACAAAATGGTTCTACTGTAGTTTCAAAATATAGATATATTGTTTGTGTAGAGTTAATTACAGTTCCAGGATTGATAACAGCTCCAGCACCACCTGGTTGAGAGTAATAATCACCAAATTCTGGTTCAGTAACAGTATATGGACCACAAGAATTGACATCAGTTGGTGAAAAAGTATTAGGGTCAATTATTGTAACTTTAAACATACTATTAGCGCCACAAGTGTTTGGACCACCAGGTTGATTAAAAATATACAATGTCGTTGTTTCTAATAGTACATCACCAGCATTCATCATTACTCCACCACCATTTGGCATGGTAAAATAGTTACCATTTGTCAAGGGTTGTAATGTATAACTTGTACAAGCAATTACATTGTCAAGCACATCTACAACCGGAACTGGATTTACTATAAGATTGAAACTAGTAATAACAAAACACGTCGGATCACTAGCATTTTCTACTCTTACATATATAGTAGTACTAGGGAAAAGAGCGTAGCTTAAATTTCCTGTTACAGGATTAATATCGTTTGTTGCATCATTCAATGATGTATGATACGTCAATATATTCATCGTTGGAGATTGGCTACCTAAAATAATCGGTGTTTGTTGACTTAAGTTAAAAAAAGAATTATTCAATGCTTGACTTCTAGCACAAGCTACTAAATCTGGAGCTTGATTGGCTACTGGTCCAGGAGCAGTTTGTAACTGAAATGATTTAACTACATAACATGGACTATTTGGTAATTGAATTCTAACCCAAATAGTTGTTCCACTTGCTGTATTATAAACTAATGGTAGTGCATTTGTATTGTTATTAGCATCATTTTGCGTTGCAAAATATGATACAGTTGTGTTTGGATCTAAACCAGCTTTTACTACAGAAGTATTTAAATCTAAATTATAATTATATGTAGCTGAACCACTATCACATTTATATAAAGTATTAGGGTTTGCAGCATTAATTTGCGGATAATATTCAATAGTTACATTATCTGTTATGGGTTCACAAGTTGCAAATGTTGCATTATAAGTCAAACTATAATTTCCTCCTTGAGTTATCGTGAGTGAAGGTCCAGTTTGGCCTGCAATAACATTGCCATCTTTTTTCCATACAAAAGTATATGTATTTGGATCTAAACCTGAGTTTAAAGTATGTGTTGTTCCATAACAAAGTGCTGTTCCATTTGCTATTGTTAAATCTTGACCAAGTACATCTTGACCAATATTAAAACTATCAGAAGATATAAAAATTGCAGAGTCAGATTGTGGGTCTAATCTATCAGCGATTACCAATTTAATATGATATGTAACATTTGGTGTAACAACAGATGATGCAGTTAAAACTTTTGTTTGACCATTAAAGTTTGTGGCTGATGTTGCAGCATTTGAACCACCATTAAAATTTCCAAAATATTGCGCATTGGCAGATGGACATGATGAGTTATATAAAAAATCTCTAATAGTTACAACAGATATTGGTAGGTTGGTATTAGGTACAACTGCCAAGTTCGTTGTGACACCAGTTGATGTATTTGTCAAAAGGAATGCAAAAGCATCAGAATATTGACACTGAAAGTTTCCGTACTCTTCTGATGCGAAAACAAAATCAAAACTAAAGTTTGGTGAAATTGGCGTAAAATCAAATTCCAATACAGATGCATTTGTAGATGTCATTGATATTCCCGAAGCAGCCAATGTAGCTTCAAGGTTTGCATCACCTGTCCAAGAAGATGAACCATCATTAAGCATTGATGTATTTGGTCCAGCAGCATTGAGTACATTTCCTGTACTAAGGATTACTCCACTTTGCATTGGAAAGTTTGGATTTGTATTTTGAAAAAAACCAATTCCGTTTGATGAACCAAAATTTGTTCCTGTTCTATAAGTAATGTTAGTTGCAGAAACACAAGGTGAGTTAATTAACACATTGTTTACCAACTGTGGTACAGTATAGCTGGTAGTACTCACATTTATTTGTTGTGAGTAAACTAATCCTGAGATTAGTAGAACGAATGAAAGTAATAGTCTTTTCATAGTTTGGGGATTTTGACAAGACAAATATTTCACAAAGTATCGCTAAAATGCAAAAAAAATCGATGAAATGCACAAAAAAGAAAAAAAGAAAGGTAAAAAGACTACAAAATAAATTATTTAACTGATTTTTAATTTGAATTTTTATATAAAAAAGAAATCCTCCTAATTGATTATCTTTGCATTCAAAATTTTAAAACACTATGAATATTACCGAAATCCTTTCGCCAATTATTAAAAAAGCAATTTTTGAATTATTTGAGGTAAACATTGAAACCATTGAATTTCAAATGACACGCAAAGATTTTGAAGGCGATATTACCATGGTAATTTTTCCATTATTAAAAACTATTAAATCTAATCCTGTTGAATTAGGAAACAAAATCGGTAATTACCTTGTTGAAAATATTCAAGAGGTTGAAAAATTCAATGTGGTTTCCGGTTTTTTGAATTTAGTCATTGCAGATTCTTATTACACAAAATTTTTCAACGATATCAAAAGCAACGAATACTTTGGATATGTAAGTCCATCACAGGATGCAAAAGCTATAATGGTCGAATATTCTTCGCCCAATACTAATAAACCTTTGCACCTTGGGCACGTTAGAAATAATCTGTTGGGGTATTCTGTTGCAAAAATCATTGAAGCTTCTGGGAAGAAAGTTTACAAAACCCAAATTATCAATGATAGAGGAATTCACATTTGTAAGTCAATGTTGGCTTGGCAGAAATTTGGAAATGGTGAAACTCCAGAAAGTACAGGACTAAAAGGCGATAAACTGGTTGGAAATTATTATGTAGCTTTTGATAAAGAATATAAATCTCAAATTAATAATTTGGTTTCTAGTGGTTTAACAGAAGATGAAGCTAAGAAAAAAGCACCTATAATTCTCGAAGCACAACAAATGCTGCTCGATTGGGAAGCAGGAAAACCTGAAGTAATCGAGCTTTGGAAAAAAATGAACCAATGGGTTTATGACGGATTTTCTGAAACCTATAAAAATTTAGGCGTTGATTTTGATAGTTATTATTACGAAAGCAACACTTATCTGTTAGGAAAAGATGTAGTTGAAATGGGTTTAAAAAATGGAGTTTTCTATAAGAAAGAAGATGGCTCTGTTTGGATTGATTTGACCGACGAAGGTTTGGATGAAAAATTGGTTTTGCGTTCTGATGGAACTTCGGTATATATAACACAAGATATTGGTACAGCTATTCAGCGTGTAAAAGATTACCCAGACGTAGGCGGAATGGTTTATACTGTTGGTAATGAGCAAGATTATCATTTCAAAGTTTTGTTCTTAATCTTGAAAAAATTAGGATTTGATTGGGCTCAAAACTTATATCATTTATCCTATGGAATGGTAGAGTTGCCATCTGGTAAAATGAAATCTAGAGAAGGAACAGTCGTTGATGCTGATGAATTGATGGAAGAAATGACAAAAACTGCCAAGAATATTTCTGAAGAATTAGGTAAACTCGACGATTATTCAACAGAAGAAAAAGAGGAACTTTACAAAACAATAGGTCTCGGCGCTTTGAAATATTTTATGTTGAAAGTTGATCCAAAAAAGAATATGATGTTCAATCCTGAAGAATCGGTTGATTTCAACGGTAATACAGGACCATTTATTCAATATACTTATGCTAGAATTCAATCTATTCTAAGAAAAGCAAGTTTTAGTTTAGACAGAAACATTACCGAAGTAATATTGCAACCAAAAGAAAAAGAGTTATTGAAACAAATTCAGCTTTTTCCAGAAATAATACAAAATGCGGCTAGTCAACATAGTCCAGCACTTATTGCAAATTACACTTATGATTTAGTAAAAGAATACAATTCATTTTATCAAACGGTTTCTATACTTGGTGAACCAAATGAGGATTTGAAAATATTTAGAGTTCAATTATCAAAAAAAATAGGTGAGGTTATCAAATCAGCCTTTGAATTATTGGGAATCAATGTTCCAAACAGAATGTAATTTATAAAATTCTAGTATATGAAAATAAAACTTATCTCTTGTTTACTTTTTTTAACTGTTACATTAAATAGTTGTAGCTCAGATGATGTGCCTTTGTTGAACGAAGCAAAAGTTATCGAAAGAATGTCGAGCGGAACATGGAAAATCACAAATTTCACATTTCAAAATGTCAATAAAACTTCCGATTACACAGGAGTAATTTTCGACTTTAATGCGATTTCTTTAACTTTAAGCAATACTGGAACTTTGCCTGTTGCTGGTTCATGGGGAGTTATGGATGATGGATTTGAAGGTGAACCAGATTTAGTGGTTAGCTTAGCCTTAACAAGTGTTGAGCCTAGATTTACAAATATTTCTGATGATTGGCATATTATTGAAAGCACATCCAATAAGCTGAAATTAAAGGATGAAAATCTCGAAACAGGAAGTATAGATTATCTTACTTTTGAAAAAAATTGATTTAAAAAGCTGAATATTTTGTTCAGCTTTTTTATTTAAAACTCAATTTCAGTTTAAAATTTGGAGTGGTTTCTAGTGAATAAGTATCTACACTTTGAATGGTATTATTCGAACTATCAACTTTGTAAAATCGATTAATACTATTTTTAATGTTGAAAATATTAATGACAGATAAAGCTGTTTCTAACTCAATCTTTTCACCCAATTTCCATTTTTTTGAAGACGAAATATTCGTTTGAAAAAAATCTTTCAACCTTTCATTATTTGGCGAGTTGTAAGTTATAGCTGAGGTTGAACTAGGAACTGTATTCGATACTGGTGTTGTATATGGTTTACCAGTATGCCAGTTTGTGCCTAGAGCTATTTTTAATTTTTTCCATTCATATATAGCTGCCCAATTGATAGCATGTGTAATTTCAAAATTATTTGGAAATTCTCTAGGAGATAATTCAGGATAATCATAAGTGTTGTTGTTGATGCTATAACTTACCCATGTGTAGAATTTTTTGAACGATTTTTGTATCAATAACTCGCTACCCAATACTGTATAATCACCAATAGATTTTGTAAATTCAAATTGATTTTGAAACCCTTGACTATTGGTTGTGATACCTGAAATTCGCTTATAAAAATTATCAAAAGAAATAAGCCATCTATTCGTTTTATAGTTTAACCCAATAGAGGCTTGAATACTTTTTTGAATAGGAATTATGGTGTCATTAGCGAGTACCCATCTTCTTTTTTCAACGCCCAAAAAATCTCTTTGTAAGTCAATAATTTGAGAAATTGTTTGACTTTTTACTTCGCCTAATAATTCCAATCTTAATCTTTCATTCAACTTGTAGCTAAGTTGTATTCTTGGCTCAACGATTATTTTGTCTAGCTTTTGAATATAATTTGTTCTTAAACCAGTAACAAAAGTTAGCTTTTCATTTGATGAATTATATTCATTTTCAGCAATCAATGAATGACTAATTAAAACGTCTTTTACTGACCTAAAAAAGAATGGGTCATTCACTTCATCTATATTTTTAACCCCAGTTTCATCTAGTTGATAACCAAATGATAATCTGTTTTTTTCGAATGACTTTGTATGCTTAACTCTAAAATTTGTCTCTAAAACTTCATTCTTTTGATTCAGTATTTCGGTATTCTCTATTGATTCGTTATTCGAATTCAAATCATAGTTAGACACAAATCCAGATAACTCAGTGTGGTTACTATCGTTCCATTGTGTTGAAAATGAAATTGAAGCACCAAAATTCTCTTGTTCTAGTTTGCTTTTTTTCGATTGGCTTGTTGAAAATTGATTGATGTTTAGCTTGTTTTCAACACCAATTAAGCTAATACTCAGATTGTGTTTTTTACCTATTTTTTGATTATACTGAACAGATGCATCATAAAAATAAAAACGCACATCGCTTTTATAGTCAACAATTTGATTATTATCAAGGTTGGTGATAATTGTATTTTGAAATATTTTTTGAGTATAATTTTTATACGTAGGCGATTCAAAAAAATCAGTCAAAGAACGACGGAATGACAAGCTAAAAGATGAATTTTCACTCAATTTGATATGACTATAAATGTCACTACTTATAAGATTTGAATTTATAGAAGCATTACTTTTTTCAATGTCTTTATCACTTGAGTTCATTTCGATTAATCCCGAAACACTTTCACCAAAAAAAGCAGATGTACCGTTTTTTGTAATGCTCATGTTTTTGGCAGTTGCTGGATTGAAAGCAGAAATTAATCCAAAGAAATGACCCGTTTGAAACATTCGAATGTTATTCCACAAAAATAGATTTTGATCATGAGTTCCACCTCTAATATTGATGTTTGCAACACTTTCATCTACACTTATAATTCCCGGAATTTGTTGCATTGTCTGTAAAACATCGGGTTCTATTAAGCCAGGAAGAATACCAAACTTTAAAGGTTTTATCTGTATAGAACCACCATTGTTTTTATAAATTCCACTCGTTAAAAATCGTTGTGCAATTACTTCATCTAGAGCCTTAATTTTTGGAGTTAATTCAATTTGAATTGAACTTATTTTTGAAAGCTTTTTTAAATCAATCGATTTTTCTTCATAACCTTGATGCTGTATAAGTAACTTTTCTTTTTTGGTTTTTGATATAGAAAAGCGTCCATTATTGTCAGAAAAAAAGCTTTTTGAATTATTTTCAGTTGTAATTACTGCATTTTCTATAGGTTCGCCTGTTTCAGAATTTATTAGATGAAATGAGATGGATTTTTTTTTCATTCCATCGTCAAAGATGGAATAATATTTTTCCGAAATTTTATCAAAATGAAGTTTTGTTTTTTTTTCGAGAAAAGAAATTTTATTCCTTAATGATAAATTTTTTTCTATTGGCGCTACAACAATGTCTTTTATTTCTTCTTCGATGTAGCTAAATTTTACATCATGCGTAGTACTAATTTCTTCTAAGACTTGTTTCAATGATATACTTGCTGGCTTTTGTTGCGAAAAACAAGAAAACCCAGCCAGTAATAAAAAATAGAATAGGTATATAAAACTATTTCGATTCATTTGAAGAATCTAAAATAATCAAATTATTCTTTTTTATAGATTCTAAATGATAGGTTGTAGAAATAATTTTTAACGCGATGTCAATATTGTTAGACGGTATAGTTCCAGTAAATTCTTGATTTGCCGTCTCTATTTTTGTTTCAATTTTTATATTGTACTGTCTTTCAATCTCTTTTATGATTGATTTTAAATCTTCTTTATAGAAATAAAGTTCATTTTGCAGCCATTCTGGAGATGAATGTAAGTTGTCTGGAACATCAATAATTTTTCCATCTTCAAAGGCAACACTCATTCCTTTTGTAATTATTTTTTCATGATTTTGATAGTTTACTCTTACTTTTCCTTCGTAACAAGTAACCTCAAAACGATTGTCTCTTTCTTTAACATTGAACTGAGTTCCCATAACGGTTACCTTGCCAAGAGGCGTTCCAACTTCAAACTTACTTCCTTTGTGAACTCTAAAATAAGCTTCACCTTTCAGTGTTAATTTTCTATCATTCTCCCAACCCCATTTTTTATATTCTATTTCTGAGCCAGAGTTGAGAACTACTTTGGAGTGATCAGGTAAATCAAATGAATTTTTGGTTCCGTTTGAAGCGGTTTCAGAAGCAACAGAAAATGTATTCCATGAAAAAAATAATCCCAATGAAATAACAAGGATAGCTGCAACACGATACATCCATTTTTGATAGGAATTTATCTTTATTACATTACTTTTCGGTTTTGATAAAATATTTGATAGCATTTTATCTTCATCAAAGTCTGTTGTTTTTAGCTCTGATGAATACTTTTTTATTTTATCAAATATTTCATAGTCTGGCTGCGCTTTGAACTCATTGAGTTCTAGCTCATTCATTTCGTCATTCAGCCATCTTAATAGTTTGTTGTTTTCTTCCATTTTAATCGAAAGATTGTGTTATATAGAACATTGTTATTTTAAAATACCCTACCTGAAATAATCAAATTCTTTTCTAAGCTCTTGTAAAGCTATTTGAATTCTTTTTTCTACTGCTTTTATCGAGATACCTAATTCGTCTGCAATTTGTGCATATTTTTTTCCATCTATCCTGTGCATTAAGAATGCCACTCTTTGTGTTTCATTTAGTTTTTGAATTGCTTGAAGTAATTTATTTTTAAATTCTTCTTCCTCTGCTAAAAACTCTGGACTTTCATTTGTATATGATTTTTTTGCATTTGCTTCAGCATATTTTAACTTCACTTTTGCATGAGCAACTACATTCAATGAAGCATTATTTGCTAGTGTATATATATATGATTTAGCTTTTTCTTCGGGAACATCTGCGCAGTTTTGCCATAGTTTAATGAATGTTTCTTGCGTAATATCATCTGCTTGTTCTTCATTCCCAAACTTATAAAGAAGGTAATTGCGAAGTCCTTTTGCGTGCTTTTTGAAAAAATGAGTGTAGGTTTGTTCTTCACAAATTCCCTTTTTTTCGATGTCAATCATATAAAAATTAATATTTTTGAGTAAATTTATAAAAAAAAGTAGGGTAACAACAAACATTGATTGTTTACTTTACAAAGAATATCTTTGAGCTATGAAAAAAATACTCTTAATCATCAGTTGTGTTTTATTGGTTTTTGCCACAGCTTGTCAATCTGAAGAAAACGAAGTTAAACAAAGTGTGGATAGTTTTACTAAGAATTCAACTGTTGCTACTCTAGTAAAAAGAGTTGCACAAGCTCCAACTAAAATTGATGATGTAGTTGACGGTAGCGATGATTTTTCTGTAAAGCTTCCAGTTACTATTACATTGAATAATCAAGAAATAAAAATAAGTTCTATTGAAGATTATGGTTATGTTCAGTTTGTAAAGAATAAATCAAACATGGATAACGACCTTGTAAGTTTTCAATTTCCTATTGTTGTAAAAAAACCAGATTTCGAAGAGCAAACTATTGCCAATCAAACACAATACAATGAGTTTCTGGCAAGTTGTAATTCTACTGAAAATCATGAAGAAATTAAATGCTTGAAATTCAATTATCCTATTACTGTAAAGAAATATGATACATACAATCAGGTTATCAATACAATTTCTATTACATCTGACAGTATGTTGTACAGTTATTTTGATCAACTAAATGATTCAGATGTTGTTGGTTTTGGTTTTCCTATAACTGTTACAAAACCAGATAATTCTAATGAAACAGTAACGACAAAATCTCAATTGGAAAACCTAATTAATGCGTCTAATTCTCAATGTACTACATACTATGTTGGTAATTATGAATATTATTTAAAGCAAATTTTAACATCAAATAATTGGTATATTTCATATTTCTATCATGAAAACCAAAATGAAACTAGCTATTACACCAATTATACTTGTACATTTAATGCAAACTATACTATTTCAGCTATTTACAACAGCAATCCCTACAATGGAAACTGGTCATTTCATGATGAAGGAAATCACCAAGAGTTAGAAATCCATTTTTCTTCACCAAACCTTGATGAAATATCCGAAGATTGGCAGATAGATGAGTTTAGTCAAAAGGAAATAAAGCTCAAAAAAACCGAAAGTGGAGATGATAGTTTCCTAGTTTTCTCAAAATCGTAAAACAGACAATAATATAAACTTTTAAACCAATAAATTATGAAAAGAATATTCATTATTCCTGCTTTGCTATTCATTTTTATGTTAAATGTAGCATCCATGTGTAGTTCAGATGATAATTCATCTCCTAGCACAAATCCTTCAACTGTTATCAACACAGTTACACAAGGTACTTGGCGAATAACTTACTTTTTTGATACAGACACTAATGAAACTTCAAATTATTCAGGTTATAATTTTACTTTCAATTCAGATGGTTCAGTTGTAGCTGTTGGAAATGGATTGAGTATACCAGGAACATGGTCTGTTGTTCATGATGATTCTAATGATGATAATCCAAGCAGTGATTTAGATTTTAATTTATTATTTACTTCACCTGAAAGTTTTGCAGAATTGTCAGACGATTGGGATGTTTTAGAAAGAACCGATACAAAAATTAGACTTATAGATGTTAGTGGTGGAAACGGTGGAACTGATTATTTAACCTTTGAAAAAAATTAATTTTCTAGCATCACTTCATCATTGTAAACCGACTTAAAGTCGGTTTTTTTATTTTATAAAACATTCATGTAGTTAGTTTTTTGCAACTTGACAAGATTGGATTATCTTTGCCATTCATTAGATAAAAAAAGGATTTTATGTTTGATAATTTAAGCGATAAACTCGACAAAGCATTACATATATTAAAAGGTCACGGCAAAATTACTGAAGTAAACGTTGCTGAAACATTAAAAGAAGTGCGTCGCGCTTTGCTTGATGCCGATGTTAATTTTAAAATTGCCAAAGATTTTACCACCAAAGTAAAAGAAAAAGCCATTGGTGAAAATGTATTAACTACACTTCAACCAGGACAATTAATGGTCAAAATTGTTAAAGATGAATTGACCGAATTGATGGGTGGAGATGCTGCAGGAATAAACTTATCAGGTAATCCTACAGTTATTTTAATGTCTGGTTTGCAAGGTTCTGGTAAAACAACGTTTTCTGGAAAACTAGCCAATTATCTTAAAACAAAAAAGAATAAAAAACCATTACTTGTAGCTTGCGATATTTATCGTCCTGCTGCAATCAATCAGTTGCATGTAGTTGGTGATCAAATAGGTGTTGAGGTTTACTCTGAACCAGAAAATAAAAACCCTGTTCAGATTGCTCAAAACGCTATAAATCATGCTAAATCTAATGGATATAATGTTGTCATCGTCGATACAGCTGGTCGATTGGCGGTTGATGAAGAAATGATGAATGAAATAGCTAACGTTCATGCAGCTATCAAACCACAAGAAACGTTGTTTGTGGTTGACTCTATGACTGGACAAGATGCCGTTAATACTGCCAAGGCATTCAACGACAGATTGAATTTTGATGGAGTTATATTAACAAAACTAGATGGTGATACTCGTGGTGGAGCAGCTATTTCAATTAAATCAGTTGTTGATAAACCAATAAAGTTTATTGGAACTGGCGAAAAAATGGATGCTATAGATGTGTTTTATCCATCGCGTATGGCGGATAGAATTCTCGGAATGGGAGATGTAGTTTCCTTAGTAGAAAGAGCTCAAGAACAATACGACGAAGAAGAAGCAAGAAAAATTCAAAAGAAAATTGCTAAAAACGAATTTGGATTTGATGATTTTTTAAATCAAATACAACAGGTTAAGAAAATGGGTAGCATGAAAGACTTGATGGGAATGATTCCTGGTGCAGGAAAAGCACTAAAGGATGTGGAGATTGAAGATGATGCTTTCAAACATATAGAGGCAATAATATATTCAATGACGCCAAAAGAAAGAAGCAAACCATCAATAATAGACGTTAAAAGAAAAGCTAGAATAGCAAAAGGTTCTGGACGAAAAATTGAAGAAGTTAACCAATTGATGAAACAATTTGACCAAATGAGTAAAATGATGAAAATGATGCAAGGTCCAGGAGGAAAAAACCTAATGCGAATGATGGGAGGAATGAAAGGAATGAAATAATATAAAGGCGTGCTGATGCACGTCTATTTTTTTATAAATACAACAACACAACAATGACAATTTTAGACGGAAAAAAAATATCTGAAGATATAAAAAACGAAATCGCCGATGAGGTTCAAAAAATGAAATCCAATGGCGAAAAAGTTCCACACCTTGCAGCAATAATCGTTGGAAATGATGGAGCAAGTTTAACTTATGTTGGTAGCAAAGTTAAAGCCTGTGAAAGAGTGGGTTTTGAATCAACTTTGATCAAAATGCCCAGTACAACTTCGGAAACGGAATTGCTCAAAAAAATAAAAGAACTTAATGAAAACGATGACATAGACGGTTTCATAGTTCAACTTCCATTACCTAAACAAATTGATACACAACATGTCTTGATGTGTATTGATCCTAGCAAAGATGTGGATGGTTTTCATCCAGAAAATTTTGGTAAAATGGCTTTAGACATGTCGAGTTTCATTCCTGCAACTCCGTTTGGAATTCTCGAATTATTAGAGCGCTATAATGTGCCAACAGATGGGAAGCATACAGTTGTTATTGGTCGTAGTCATATTGTAGGTAGACCAATGAGTATCTTAATGGGAAGAAAAGGTTTTCCAGGTAATTCAACAGTAACTCTAACTCATAGCCATACCAAAAACATCAACCAAATTACTACTCAAGCAGATATAATTATCACAGCACTTGGTGTGCCAAATTATCTAAAAGCTGAAATGATTAAGGATGATGCAGTCATCATAGATGTTGGTATTACTCGTGTTGTTGACGAAAACTCTGAAAAAGGTTATAGAATAACAGGTGATGTTGACTTTGATAATGTAGTGAAAAAAGCATCCTTTATTACGCCTGTTCCTGGTGGTGTTGGTCCTATGACAATTGCCATGTTGTTAAAAAACACTTTATTAGCTAGAGAACAAAAACGACTAAAAGTATAAATAAAAAAGTCCCGAATTTTTCGGGACTCTTTTTATAGTTTAGCTAACCAAAGCGAAGCATTCAAATGAAGAATAGAATGTGAAGCTAATTCAGTCCAACCAGGATAAAGCGTATCACCAGTAGCTCCAGTTCCATCATCAGCAGGTGAACTATCACCAATTACAACAACTCTTCCTGTTCCATAGGTAGAACTTGCACACATTACATTTGAGTTTCCTTGCGTTGATGTACTTCTCCAAATTAAACCTTGAACAGTAGAATTTGCGGTTGGGCTCAATGTAATAGATGCTCCAGCAGAAAATTTTAATTGGGTTACAATTCCATTTGCGCCATTCAAAATAGTATTTGTTGTAGTACTCAATCTATTTGAAGTTGTTTCAGAAAAAGTATTAGAATTGATACTAAATCCAAAAGGATTACTTTTTACGGAGTTATTAGTCATTAAATCATTCCAAATTTTAACGGAATCAAAACCATCGTTATTTCTATCAGAACCAGTATGGTCTGATATCATGAACAAACCACCACCATTTTTTACAAAATTCATAATGGCAGTTTTTTCAGCGGTTGTGAATTTTATGTTTGGTTCGTCAATTACAAAAACATCATAATTTTTCAAATCTTGAGCACCAGTTCCACCATAGGTAATACTTGCAGTTGATGGAAGTGTTTCTACTGTGTGTCCCATTTTTACAAGTGCAATTCCCCATGCAGATAATGCGCCTTTCCAATAATTTTCTGGCGTTGTTGCAGTTATAGTGTTTTGTAATGGTGTTGGATATCTTTGTGGCGAAGTATCAGCATCAAGAACCCAATCAGCATTACCAGCTGTTTCCGCTTTTTTTGCATCAAAAAGGAATTTTTTTGGAGTTACAATTGCATTAATTGTGGCACTTTTTGATGAACTTGTATTGTTATAAGTATTTTCAGTTTCACACGAAACAAGAAAACTCAGCCCTAATAGGAGAGCTACAGAAATTCTAATTTTTTTCATATTTGGTTTGGTTAAAAACGTCTACAATTAAACAATTATAAATTAAAAATCCCTAAATGCTTAGGGATTTTTTTTTACTATTTTTTTGTAGAGCAAGTATTGATTCCCAAAATAGGGTAAAGTGGACAAAAACTTACCAAACTTGTTAGAATAAAAACAATTCCAAAAACTAAAGCTACATATCCCAATGTGCCTGTCAATGTTCCGTTGTAGAACAAATAGATTAAAACAATTGCTAAAATCACTCTGATAATTCTATCAGCATTCCCCATATTTTTTTTCATGACTTAAAAGTTTTATGATTTATATAGTACAAATTTATTGGTGTTTTATAAATTAAGCAGTGACTTTAGTCACAAGTCCAATATTTCTATAGTAGTTGTGTTTTGTTTTAATTTTCCATCAGCTTCCATTTTTTTAATTATCCTGCTAATAACTTCACGCGCTGTTCCAAGTTCACTAGCTATTTGCCTGTGAGATATTTTAATAGGATTGCTATTTGTAACGTTTGCTTTATCTTTTAAGTATTGAAAAACTCTCTTATCAAGTTTGTCAAAAAGAAGTGAATTAATTGTTTCTAATAAATCAGTGTAACGTAAATTGTATTGATAAAAAAATAAAGAATTAAAATCAGGGAATTGAGTTGTCCAAAATCGAAGTTTATCAGCGGGTATTAGTAGTAGATGACTTTCTTCTTCTGTTACTGCATAAATTATACTTGGTAGTTGATTTATTCCCGCCGAAAAAGACATAATACAACTCTCATTGGGTTTTATATAATACAAAAGAAGTTCTTTATCTTCATGTCGTGTAAATACTTTTATTACTCCTTTGAGTACAAGCGGGATAACCTTTACATGTTGTCCTACTCTAAGAAGTTCTGTGTCTTTTGGGATAGTTTTTTCTATGCCATGAGTAATTATTTCTGAAATTAATTCAGATTTAAAATGAGGAAATTGTTGTTTTATTTGAGTTGAAAGACTCATTAATTACTTCGTTTGTTTTTCCCATTTTTATACTGAACTTTTTCTACAATTTCAGTTTTCTTAATAGGTTTTTTGGGTTTGAATTTTGGTTTTGATGCTTCAGTCTTTTTTGTGCTATCTTTTGCTTCAGTTTTAAATTTTGAAACATTTTTTTGTTTTACTTCAGCTTGATTTTTTTTGATGACATCAATTGCTTGCTTCGGATTTTCTTTAGTTCCTCGCAAGTGTATCACTAGACCATTTAAAAAATTCCTCAATATTTGATCTCCACATTCCACATATTTTGGATGGTCAGCATTTCGGAAAAAATTTCCAATTTCGCCTTTTGAAATTCTAAAGTCAACAAGTTGTAATATTTCAACTATTTGATCATCTCTAAGTTGAAGCGCAACTCTTAATTTTTTAAAAATATCATTGTTGTTCATATGTTCATATTTCTAGAATAGCCAAAGGTACGCTTTTTTAAAGCTTTCTCGCCACAGTTTTTCATTATGTTGACCTCCTTTTACAATTGTTTTTTTATTAAGTTTTTTACATTCACATCTTTTGGTGTTAACCCAATGGATAACGTTTTCCATATCTGGTATCACATCTGCGTCGCCTTCATTATCACCACATAGAAAATATATTTTGGTATTAAAGTCCTGTGTGTTTTCCATTAGTTTTTTTAATTCGTCACGACCAAACCAAAACGATGGAGAGAAGCAGCCTACTTTTCCAAACACATTTGGGTATTTCAATGCAGCATAAAAAGAGACCAAACCACCAAGAGAACTGCCAAAAATAGCCGTGTTTTTTGCACTGGTTTTAGTTCGATATTTTTTGTCAATTTCTGGTTTTAGAGTTTGTACAATAAAATCTAGATATTGATTGGCTTTTCCTCCGCCATATTTTGGATGTGCAAATGGCGTTAATTCATCGATACGCTTTTCTCCTCCATGTTCTATACCTACTACAATTACTTTTGCATTTATGCTGTCTAGGGTTTCATCTACATTCCATTCGCCTACATAAGAAGTTGTTGCATCAAATAAATTTTGCCCATCATGCATATAAATTACAGGATATTTTTTTGTAGTAGTATTGTAATCCTTTGGTAGATAAATCCAGATTTTCTTTTTTGAATTGAGTTGTGGAGCATCTATTTCAAAAGTAGCAACTTGTTTGCTAGCAGTACTTTCTTGAGAAAAAAGAAGGTTTATATTGAAAACGAAAATCAGTGTGATAATATATTTCACTTGGTAATTTTTTAATTTTAACAAAAAATTTTATTTTAGCTAAAAATACTAATTCGATGAGTAACTACGAAGAAAAAATAGCTTTATTATCTGACATGATTGCTTTTGCTATTGTTGATGGTGAATTGCATGAAAGAGAATACATGTTTTTATCATTGATTGCTGTCGAATTGGGTATTGATAAAAGCAAACTCAACAAACTTTTTCATGAGGAAAACAGGAGTGAAGTCATCAAAAGCGAATTTGAAAGAATTCAGCAATTTTACAGATTGGCTTTATTAATGCACTGTGATGGTGTACTTCATGAGCGTGAACAAATAAAAATTCACGAAATAGGTATCAACATGGGTTTAAATCCTCACGCTATAAAACGAGTATTGAAAGCAATGGAAACTTCGCCAACAAAAATGGTTTCACCAGAATACTTGCTTGAGGTTTTTCAGGAGCAACATAACTGAAAATTAGTCAGTTAAAGAATTGTTAAACAAGTCAATTTTTCATTTTTTTTCTCAAGAATTTCATCTCTAAATGTCAAAATGACCTAGAAAGTGCATTGGTATATAATTTGTTTTTTGGTAAGACGTAAACATAAAATGTCTAATTTAAAAACATATTATTATGAACTTAATAAAAAGAAACACAGTACCATTTCCATCAATTATTGATGAATTTTTAAAACCAGATTTTTTTGGAGGAATTCAAAATTTTGGAGCCAATGTTCCAGCAGTAAACATTAGAGAAAGCGAGACAGAATTTGCCGTTGAGCTTGCTGCACCAGGAAAAAGAAAAGAAGATTTCATCATTGATTTAGATGATAATGTGCTAACAATTTCTTCTGAAACAAAAACGGACAACGAACAAAAAGACGAAAAAGGAAAATATACTCGAAGAGAGTTTAGTTATTCTTCTTTCAAACGTTCTTTTTCACTTCCAGAAACGGTAAACGAAGATGAAATCAAGGCTTCTTATGAAAATGGTGTTTTGCATGTAACCATGCCAAAAAAAGAAGAAGCTTTGCCAAAGCCTAAAAGAATGATTGAAATAGGTTAATTGTTTTGGTTTTTAGTTGTAAAAGCATCCAGTTTTGGGTGCTTTTTTATTTATACCCAATTTCCTCACTAAGCATAATGCCGCTTTTCATAAAGTTTCCGCTGCCACGAGCAACTTCACGATTTTTTTCGTCATAGAGAATAGCATCAGCAATGAAAAGGTTTTTTGAAGCAAATTTTAATTCACCAACGGCGGTAATTTTACCCGATTTTACAGGACGAAGAATTTGAATATTGAATGATGTAGTATAAACAAAACTATCGGTAACAACTGAGTTTACGGCAAAATAAGCCGCATCATCCAGCATTTTAAAATAAACCGAACCATGTAACGAATTACCCGCATGAAAGTAACTTTCATCAACCTGCATCGTGATGGTTGTTGATTTTTCTTTAACAACAATTGCAACGCTTTTATACAACTCTTGATTTATCTTTCCTGATAAATACATGTTTTCGAGTTTGGTAAAATGGGTTTGATTGTGCATGGTTTTATTTATTATTTGCACCTGACAGATTTTCAAAACCTGACAGGTGTGGTTTATACAAAGTTATGAGGTTTTTAGTTTTTTTGCACGGATTGTACCCGAGGCTTTAGCCGAATTGACGAAGTAAATCATCGCTACATAGATAAATTTAACTTCATAATTTTTAGAAGCTTTTGCGTCTTTTTTTGAATGGATAACTTTAAAAAACAGGAATTAAACCACAACCACCACAATTACCACACGAATTGGTATGTGTAGTGGTTTCTACTAATTTTTTCCCAGTAGTGTATTCATAATCCGCTACCGTTCTTTTGTAAGAGTTTGAGATATAACCTTTACCGTTGCAATGATTGCATGATTTTGTTTTGATTATTTTTTGGTAAAGCGAAGTATTTTCGAGATTGTCAATTTTTTCATATACTTCCATATTGAATTTCGGATTGTCATTTAAAGCTATCATTTGTAGCAAATTACCCTCATAAATTGGTTTGTATTCTACAACATGATAAATCCCTTTAGTTTTAGTATTATAATAGGTATAACCCTGAAAATTGGAAGCACGTCTTTTTAAAACGTTTTCCGGAAGATTAAAAATTCTTTCTTCTTCCGCCAAAGTTTGACTCTTTTGTAATTCATTTGATTTGGCTATTTCATTTGCTTTTTCATTGGTGTTTGTTAATTCGAAGGATTCTATCATTTGACCGTTTTTGATATTATAAGTATTGATAAAACTCAAATAGTAACCGTCTTTAACTTTTTTATGTTCAAGCATTTTAATGGTTTCCGGATTGTCATAGGTTGGCAAAAGGCGTTGGGCATATGAAGAGATATTTTCCTCGTTGGGATAGTAGGTTTTTATTTTTAATTCTGAATTGTCTGTCTTTCTTACCGTAATTTCATTTTTGTTGTAGATAATGAAATAACCGTTTTTTGAGTAATATAAATCACGATAGACATTAACAGGATTGGAATTTTTTTCGAAAAACTTTTTAGATTCTACATCATAATGACTGGCATTGTCAAAATCATTCAAATCGTTTCCTTTCTTTTTAACTGCATAAATTTTCTTGCCAGATTCGAATACTCCCATTGTATTTATCTTTTCAAAAATTATTTCGGATTGAAAATTTTTAGGATCAACTAATGCCACTTTATTAGCATTTTTTTTGTCAAAATT
>Ga0116175_1000473_pt1 | contig 28245 bp, 25 predicted proteins | sample AD_UKC125_MetaG_FD_89802 | JGI IMG/M metagenome (GOLD analysis project Ga0116175, IMG submission 89802) | Active sludge microbial communities of municipal wastewater-treating anaerobic digesters from USA - AD_UKC125_MetaG | ecosystem: Engineered > Bioreactor > Anaerobic > Digestate | place: USA... | reverse complement strand
GATCGACCAGATCAAGCGCACCAAGATGCCGACGATCGGACGGTTCTTCTACGCGATCTCGCAGCACAACGAGGCAGAGTCGCTGGCGCATTTCGTGCGGGTGCCGACGCACATCATCAGCGGTGACCACGACCGGCTCATCCCGGTGACTTACGCCGAGGCACTTCGTGATCACATCCCCACCTCGCACCTGCGGGTGCTGTCCGGGGTCGGCCACATGACCCCCTACGAGGCGGTCGAGGTCATCGTCGACGCCATCATCGACCTCATCGAGTCCGCAGCCGACTGACCCGCGTGGGGTCGCTTCGCACGTTCACCAGCCTCGGGCGCGCCATTCGCCGAGGTGGGGGCGCTCGCGACCGAGCACAGTGTCGTCACCGTGGCCGGGATAGAGCCAGGTGTGGTCGTCGTAGACGTCGAAGATTCGCTCCACGACGTCGGTGTGATCTGCTCGACAGGCCTGCCCGGCGTGCTTGGTGTGGCTGGCCCACCCCAGGATCAGGGCTGTCGCATCCCTGACGGTTACTCGTAGTCGCGTCGGTCGCGGGATGCTTCGAAGGCGGCTCGGTCCAGGTTCGTGTTCCACACCCGACGCCCATCCGACGTGCGCAGGTGTCCGCCTGCGTAGTTGCCCTCTTCAGCGGCCTTCCGGTTGAACCACGACGTCGTTTCGACCTTGGCAACTCGGGAGTCTTCAGCTCGCATGTCTAGAAGCGTGTCCAGAACCGGAACGAGATCCGTGTCGCGCGATGCCAAGATCACGAGATCCACGTTCTCGCGGAGCGCTTGTCGTATGCAGGTGAGTGCCACGAGAACATCGATGCCCTTCTCCCGGCCTGGACTAGTGGGGATCTTGTGTCCCTTGACGTCCGTAGCGGGACTTCCATCAGACTGCCGCTGGAACCGATACTTCAGGTCCCGCAAGGTGACATGAGCCCCAGCCCTTCTCCACTCCTCCGCTTGGGCCGAGCATCGCCGGCTCTGTTCCCAGTCATAGTCCGTGTGAGGCAACCCGCGGAAGACGTGCACCCCGGTGAGGTGCGCCAGTGGGTGCCCCTCTCGTTGACGTTGGTTCCGAATCCGCGCGACGGTCTGGGCAAAAAGCATGGGATGGATGAGTGCGTCGTGCTTGTCGCCCGCGTGATCAAACACGTCGTGAGCCGTGAGATGGACGTTCTGGTAGTCGAGGACCACCACCGCACGAAGGGACATCGGTCCCTCCTCTCATAGAAAAATCCCCACCAACCCTCGCGAGCGGTGGGGAACAATGACACCAGTCTGCCAGCGTCGGCGGCCGATCGCAAGGAAAGTTCACCAGCCGCGGGCGCGCCACTCGGGGAGGTGGGGGCGCTCGCGACCGAGCACGGTGTCGTCGCCGTGGCCGGGATAGAGCCAGGTGTGGTCGTCGTAGACGTCGAAGATGCGCTCCACGACGTCGGTGTAGAGCTGCTCGAACGACTGCCCCTGCTGCTTGGTGTTGCCCACCCCGCCCGGGAAGAGCGAGTCGCCGGTGATGAGGTGGGTGACTCCGGTTGGGTCGGCGTAGGCCAGTGCGATCCCGCCTTCGGTGTGGCCGCGCAACAGGATGACGTCGAGGGTGATCTCACCGACCTGGATCTGGTCCCCGTGGTCGAGCCGGTTGGACGGCTCGACCGGGAGGGCGTCAGCGTCGGGCGAGCCGGCCAGGGTCGGCGCTCCTGACCACCGCGCCATCTCGGCCAGCGCGACGACATGGTCGGGGTGCCGGTGGGTAGTGACGATCCCATCCAACCGCCCGGACCCTTCGGAGACGAACGCCTGAAGCCGCTGGGCGTCGTTGGCCGCATCGACCAGCACCTGCTGCCCGGTGGCTCGGCAGGTCAGCAGGTAGGCGTTGTTGTCGAACGGCCCGACGCTGCACTTGCGGATCGTCAGCGCATCGAGCTCCCGCACGGCCGAAGGGCCGCCGGGGGTGACATGGCCGGCATACGAGGGCATCGCTCACGATCCTTTCGGAAGTTCGGGCAGGGGTCCGCCCTGGCACTCCACCCCATCGGTGAGCCCGCGCGCGAGCCATCCGAGCAACGCGGCACGAGAACCACTGAGGTATGCCGTCCGGTCACCGGCCAGCGCGATGTCACCGACGACGTGCTCGTCGCCTTCGGCGGTGCGCAGGATCATCGGTGGCGCAGCCGGATCGGACCTCAGGCGGGCCACCTCGTGGCCGAGGAAGTCGGCAACGAGGTCCGGCGGCACATCGGCGAAGGCGTAGCCGGCCTGCAGGTCGACGTGGTGGTAGACGACCTCGCGGAGCCGCCGGGTGGCCAGCCCCGACGCTCGCTCCGGGACCCCGCCGCGCAGTTCCAGGGCGGTCTCGTCGTCGGCGGGGCTGAGAGCCCGGGCGCCCAACCCCAGCCACGTGCTGGCATTGCGTATGTCGTCGCGCAGCGCCGCGACCGATCGCCGCGACCCCGCCTCGATGGCGTCGTTGCGGGCTTGGGCGCTGGCATACATGGGGGTCTCGACCTTGGTCACGGCCCAGGTGACGAGATTGCCGAGCCCTTCGGCATTACGCGCGAGATGGGTGAGCACGTGCCCGCGGGTCCACCCCCGGCAGAGCGACGGGTCGAACTGCGCACCCTCCGGCAACGACTCGACGGTCGCCATGAGGGCGTCGGTCGCATCGGCCACGTCGTCCCAGGTGTGCCTCATGAGGGCACCGTACCCGCGCACGGGGCCGCACGGCATACCCGGAGCGGGGCATTTCTGGTGCGTGGGCAGGGGTGTCGGTGGCGGCACTTAGGCTGTCCCTCGTGCCAGCTCTGCCCTCCCGCGCGTCCGCGCGCGCCTCCAGCCGTGTCTCCGACCGTGCTGCCGACCCTGCCACCGCGAGCCGCGCGGCCGACGTCGCAGCGCTGCAGCCGGCCCGCCGGTCCCACGACACCCTGGTGGTCCGAGGCGCGCGGGAGCACAATCTCAAGGACATTTCGGTCGAGTTGCCGCGCGACAGCCTGGTCTGCTTCACCGGGCTGTCGGGCTCGGGCAAATCGTCGCTTGCCTTCGACACGATCTTCGCCGAGGGGCAGCGGCGCTATGTCGAGTCCCTGTCGGCCTATGCCCGCCAGTTCCTCGGCCAGATGGACAAGCCGGATGTCGACTTCATCGAGGGCCTCTCACCTGCGGTCTCGATCGACCAGAAGTCCACCAACCGCAATCCGCGCTCGACGGTCGGCACGATCACCGAGGTCTACGACTATCTCCGCTTGCTCTTCGCCCGGGTGGGCCGGCCGCACTGCCCGGTCTGCGGCGAGCCGATCACTCGGCAGAGCCCGCAGCAGATCGTCGACCGGTTGCTCGAGCTGCCTGAGCGCACTCGGTTCCAGGTGCTCGCCCCAGTCGTGCGCGGCCGCAAGGGCGAGTTCGTCGACCTGTTCGCCGAGTTGCAGACCAAGGGCTTCTCGCGGGCGCGGGTCGACGGAGAGGTCGTGTCCCTCACCGAGCCGCCCAAGCTGGAGAAGCAGTACAAACACACCATCGAGGTGGTCGTCGACCGGCTGGTCGCCAAGGGCGACGACGCGGGCGCCACCCGGCGGCTCACCGACTCGGTCGAGACGGCGCTCGTCCTGGCCGGAGGTGTGCTGCTCGTCGACTTCGTCGACCGCGCCGAGGACGACCCGGAGCGCACCCGACGGTTCTCCGAGCGGCTGGCCTGCCCCAACGAGCATCCGCTGAGCGTCGACGAGATCGAGCCGCGGTCGTTCTCCTTCAACTCGCCGTTCGGCGCCTGCCCCTCCTGCACGGGCCTGGGCACCGAGCTCGAAGTCGACCCCCAACTCTGTGTCCCCGACGAAGACCTGCCCATCGCCAAGGGTGCCATCGCGCCGTGGGCCCAGGGTTCGGGCTCTGCCGACTACTTCCAGCGGGTCATCCAGGCCCTGGCCGACGACCTCAAGTTCTCCCTCGACACGCCCTGGCGGGCGCTGCCGAAGCGGGCCACCGAGGCGCTGCTCTACGGCGAGAACTACAAGGTCCACGTGAAGTACCGCAACCGTTACGGCCGCGACCGCTCCTACTCGACCGGCTTCGAGGGCGTCGTGCCCTTCGTCAAGCGGCGGCACGCCGAGACCGACTCCGACTGGAGCCGGGAGCGCTACGAGGGCTACATGCGGGAAGTGCCCTGCCCGGTATGCCGTGGCGCTCGCCTCAAGCCCGAAATCCTGTCCGTCCTGGTGGGCGGGCAGAACATCTCGCAGGTCTGCGCTCTGGCCATCAGCGATTGCGCAACCTTCCTCGCCGGCGTGGAGTTCACCGACCGGGAGCGGCAGATCGCCGAGCGAGTCGTCAAGGAGATCTCGGCGCGCCTGGGATTCCTGCTCGATGTCGGCCTGGACTACCTCTCGCTCGACCGACCGGCCGGGACGCTGTCCGGAGGAGAGGCGCAGCGCATCCGCCTGGCCACCCAGATCGGGTCAGGCCTGGTCGGCGTGCTCTACGTGCTCGACGAGCCGTCGATCGGGTTGCATCAGCGCGACAACCACCGGCTCATCGAGACGCTCACCCGGCTGCGCGACCTCGGCAACACCCTCATCGTCGTGGAGCACGACGAAGACACCATCGCCACCGCCGACTGGGTCGTCGACATCGGCCCGGGGGCGGGCGAACACGGCGGCCACGTCGTCCACTCCGGCACGGTCGCCGGACTGCTCGCGCACCCCGACTCGGTGACCGGCCAATACCTCTCCGGCCGCAAGCAGATCCCCGTGCCGCTGACCCGCCGCCCGCAGACCGAGGGCCGGTCGGTGTCTGTCGTCGGGGCCCGCGAGAACAACCTCCACGACGTGTCCGTGTCCTTCCCGCTGGGCAACCTCGTCGCCGTGACGGGTGTCTCCGGCTCGGGCAAGTCGACGCTCGTCAACGACATCCTCTACACGGTGCTGGCCAACAAGCTCAACGGCGCGCGGCAGGTGCCAGGGCGGCACAAGACGGTCACCGGGTTGGAGCATCTCGACAAGGTCGTTCACGTCGACCAGAGCCCGATCGGCCGCACCCCGCGGTCCAACCCGGCGACCTACACCGGCGTCTTCGACCACATGCGGCGGCTGTTTGCTGAGACGACCGAAGCCAAGATCCGTGGCTATCTGCCAGGGCGGTTCTCGTTCAACGTCAAAGGCGGGCGCTGCGACAACTGCTCGGGCGATGGCACCATCAAGATCGAGATGAACTTCCTGCCCGACGTCTACGTGCCGTGCGAGGTCTGCCACGGGGCGCGCTACAACCGCGAGACCCTCGACGTGCATTTCAAGGGCAAGACCATCGCCGACGTGCTCGACATGCCGATCGAGGAGGCCGCCGAGTTCTTCGCGGCCGTGCCGGCCATCGCTCGGCACTTGCGCACCCTTGTCGATGTCGGGCTCGGGTATGTGCGGCTGGGGCAGCCGGCGCCCACCCTGTCCGGCGGTGAGGCCCAGCGGGTCAAGCTCGCCTCCGAGCTGCAGAAGCGCTCCTCGGGTCGCACCATCTATGTCCTCGACGAACCGACGACCGGCCTGCATTTCGAGGACATCAGCAAGCTGCTCGCGGTGCTGCAGGGCTTGGTCGACAAGGGCAACACCGTCATCGTCATCGAGCACAACCTCGACGTCGTCAAGTCGGCCGACTGGATCGTCGATCTCGGGCCCGAGGGCGGATCTCGGGGCGGCCGGGTCGTCGCCGAGGGAACCCCTGAAGACGTTGCCGCCCAAGCAGATTCGTTCACCGGGCAGTTCCTCGCCCCGATCCTGGCCAAAGCCGGAGCCGGTATGCCGTCCGCTCGCCCCAGCGTGAAGCGCGGCGCAGCCCGGGCGCGCAAGCCGGCGACCAAGGTCGGCGCTTCAGCCTCGTGAGCATCGAGCTCCCACCGGCATGGGTGGACCGGATCAGCGCGTTGCCCGCCGAAGGCGGCCCGCCGGGGGAGCGCTGGCTGGCCGTATTGCCGCGCGTCCTCGCCGAAGTCCTCGAGCAGTGGGGGCTCAGCGTCAGTGGGCAGCCTTGGACCGGCCACACGGCGATCGCCCTCCCCGTCGAGCGGGACGGCCTACCGCTGGTCGTGAAAGTCGGCTGGCCGCATCGGGACTCGGCAGCCGAGCACCTGGCTCTGCGACACTGGGCCGGCCGGGGAGCGGTGACCCTGGTCGCCGCCGATCCGAGCCGGGGGGCGCTGCTGCTGGAGCGACTCGACCCGGACCACAGTCTGGCGGACGCGGACGACGTCGATGCGGCGTGCGTCGTCGCCGGTGAGCTCATGTCCCGCCTGCATGTGCCGGCGCCACCGACCATCCCGGTACTGGCTGATTGGGTGGCCGATCAGCTCCCGGGGCTGCAAGCCAGTGCGACCGTGCCGCGGCGGATCGTCGCCCGCACCTGCGATCTGGCCCGCGACCTGACCGCTGACGCCAGCAACGGGAAACTGCTGCACGGCGACCTGCACTTCGGCAACATTCTCGCCGGCACGCGCGAGCCCTGGCTGGCCATCGACCCCAAACCCCTTGCAGGGCACCCGGGTTTCGAGCTCAACGCACTGCTGCGTAACCGAGTCGACGAGCTGCGGGCTCACGGCAGCTTCCGGTATGCCGTGCGCCGACGGCTCGACATCGTGGCCGAGGCGGCGGGGATCGACCCCACTGAAGCCCGGCTGTGGACGATGGTGCATACCGGAATCCAGATCGGCTGGCAGGCCACAGCGGGGCACCGGGACGGGCAGTCGTTGCAGATCGCGCTGTTCAAGGCGCTGCAGGACTGATCGCCCAAGGCCCCGACGCGAAAAACCAGTTGGCATCGCTGCGTGATGCTGCGCACACTGGAGCCATGTGATTCCCGTGGCTGCGCCGCTGCCTACCCACTTCGCGTGGTCGGCAGGTCGGCGCGAGTCCTGCCACTGCCACCCCTGGGAGATCACATGCTTGCCGCTCATGACATCACCGTCCACCGGTATGACCGCACCATCCTCGACAGCGTCGATCTGGTCGTCCGTCCGGGCCACCGGATCGGGTTGGTCGGGCCAAATGGCTCGGGCAAGTCGACCCTGCTGCGGGTTCTGGCCGGGGACCTGAAGCCCGATCGCGGGGCGGTTGTCGCCCAACCCGGCGTCCGCGTGAGTTGGCAGGACCAGCTGCTCCCTGACGAAACCCTCTCTGTCGCAACGATTCTGCATGATGCGTCGGGTGACGTGGGTCGCTCCGCTGGACGGTTGGCGCAGGCTCAACAAGCGTTGGGCTCGCCGGATCTTGACGACGCTGCGCTGAGCGTCGGAATGGCGGAGCTGGCTGCCGCCGACGACGCCTTCGCCGCCGCAGGCGGGTGGGACGCACTCGCCCGACAGGAGGAAGTCCGCACCCGGCTGCAGGTGGGCACGGACGGTGGAATCGACCCGGACCGGCCGATCGGGTCACTCAGCGGCGGGCAACAGGCCCGGGTGCTCCTTGCGGCCCTCTTGCTCCAGGACCCGGACGTGCTTCTGCTGGACGAGCCGACCAACCATCTCGACCTCGCCGGCCGACGGTGGCTCGCCGCCTATCTGGCTCAGTACGCGGGGGCAGTGCTTGTCGCGTCCCACGACCGCGAGTTCCTCGATCGCACCGCCACGGACATCGTCGAACTCAGCGATGTGAGCAGCGGACTCGAGATCTACCCAGGGGTCGGCTGGACGGATTCCCGGGCCGAGAAGGCCGCGAGAGCCGAACGGCTTGAGGCCCAGTTGGAAGCGCAGGAGAAGTTCCGGCGTCGGCTGGTCGAGAGCATCACGGAGGCGAAACAGCGGGCCGCCGGTCACGAGGCCGCCAACGCTCGCAACCCCGGCGCCAGGCGAATCGCGCGGATAGTGGCTCGCAAGGCGCTCACCCACGAACGCCGGCTGCAACGCCGGCTCGACTCCGCCGGGTGGGCGGTGGCACCCCCGAGCCGGCACGGCCTCCAGCTCACCCAACGCCGCGTCGAGGATGAGAGGCGGATCGTGCGGGTGCGTGACCTTCCCGTGACGGCCGGCGAGCGGACCCTGTATGCCGTGGACCTCACCTTCGCCACCGACGACCGGATCTGGGTCACCGGAGCCAACGGCGTGGGCAAATCGTCCCTCCTGCGGGCCCTCTGTGCCCAGGTGCCGGGCACGGCATTCCTCGATCAACTCGACGCGCCGTTCCCGGAGGAGGTCACGGCATTCGACGCGTTGCGCGCGGCGGTGCCGGCCTACGTGGACGAGGCGGAGGCAATCCTCGCGGCATACGGGCTGACCGCCTCCGACTGGACGCGCCCTGCAGCCCGGCTCTCGGTGGGGCAGGCGCGTCGGCTCCGGTTGGCGATCCTGTTGCACACGCCAAGCAGCCTGGTCGTCCTCGACGAACCGACCAACCACCTCGATGTCGAGACGATCGAGCAATTGGAGGGCGCGCTCAGCACGCGACCGGGCGGGGTGATCGCGGTGACCCACGACGAACGTTTCGCCGTGCGGCTCGGCCTCCGAGTGCGCTGGGAGGTCACGTCCGGGGGAGTGCGCGTCACCGGCATCCAGGAAGGCGAAAGGGTGGGTGGGTGACCGCGCGGTCACCCACCCACCCTGTCGCTGCAGCGGGGTCAGTCCTCGCCGAGGTAGGCCTTGCGGACCTCGTCACTGACGAGCAACTCGCGGCCGGTGCCTTCCAGCACGATGTGCCCGACCTCAAGGACGTAGCCCTTGTCGGCCAGTTTGAGCGCGGCGCGCGCGTTTTGCTCGACCAGCAGGATGGTCGTGCCTTGCGACTGGAGGGTCTTCACCGTGGACATGATGCGCTGCATCATGATCGGTGACAGACCCATCGAGGGCTCGTCGAGCATGAGCAACTTGGGTCGGCTCATCATGGCCCGGCCCATGGCGAGCATCTGCTGCTCACCACCGGAGAACGTGCCGGCCGGCTGCTTGGCCCGCTCCCCGAGGATGGGGAACAGGTCGTAGGCGGCCTGCAGGTCGTCCTTGACGCCGGAGTCGGTGCGCGAGAAGGCCCCCAGCAGGAGGTTTTCTTCGACCGAGAGGCGGGGGAAGATCCGCCGACCCTCGGGGCTGTGCGCCAACCCGAGCATGACGATCTCGTGGGCAGGCACGGTGTCGATCCGCTTGCCTTGGAACGAGATCTCGCCCGAGCTCGGGCGGATCAGCCCGGAGATGGTGCGCAGGGTCGTCGTCTTGCCGGCACCATTGGTGCCGATGAGGCAGACGACCTCGCCCTCGCCGACGCTGAAGCTGATCCCCTTGACGGCCTCGATCTTGCCGTAGGCGACGCGCAGGTCCTTGACCTCGAGCATGCTCACGCCCGGTCCTCCTTCATGCGCCCGTCCGTGGCGGTCGGGGTCGACGGCGCCGCCTCATCGTGAGCGTGGGCCTCGGCCACCATTTCTTCTTCGTCCTCGTCCGGCTGGCCGATATAGGCCTCGATGACCCGATGGTCGGACTGCACCTCCTGCGGCGAGCCTTCGATGAGGGTCTCGCCGCGCACCAGGCAATGCACCCGGTCGCAGAGGCTGAAGATGAACCGCATGTCGTGCTCGATGACGACGACGGCCAAGCCCTTGTCGCGGATCCGGAAGATGAGGTCCTTTGCCTGCTCGGTCTCCTTGGGGTTCATGCCGGCCGTCGGCTCGTCCAGGAGGATGAGCTTGGGATCGGTCGCCAGGGCCCGTGCGATCTCCAGGCGGCGCTGGTCACCATAGGGGAGGTTGCGGGCCAGGTGCTCGCTGGTGTGCCCCAACCCGACGAATTCGAGCAACTCCTGGGCGATGCGGCGCGACTCCGCCTCCTCCCGGCGATACTTCGGACCCCGGATGATCGAGGTCAGTGCCAGCGCATTGGTGCGGCAGTAGCGCCCCACCATGACGTTCTCCAACGCGGTCATGTTGCCGAAGAGCCGGATGTTCTGGAAGGTGCGGGCCATCCCGGCCTTCACCACCGAACGCGGCTTGGGGGGCAACACTGTGCCCTGGAACTTCACCTCGCCCTCGGTGGGCTTGTACAACCCAGTGAGGCAGTTGAAGAAGGTCGTCTTGCCTGCGCCGTTGGGGCCGATGAGCCCCATGATCTCGCCCTCGCGCACGGTGAGGTTGACATCGTTGACGGCGGTGAGGCCACCGAAGCGCATGACGACGCCGCTGGCTTCCAGCACCGGGGCGCCGAATCTCGGCGGCGTCGGAGCCGTCGGCGGCTGGAGGGTTGGGGTGCTCATGCCTTGGCCTCCGCGGAGTCAGGTTCGGCAGCGATTTCCAGATGGACTTCCTCGATGCGATCGGCGAGCTCTTCGTCGTCGGCGTGGAACTCCAAGGCCCGCCGCTGGCTGGGCACCAGACCTTCAGGCCGGAACCGCATCATGACGACGAGTAGGAGGCCGAAGATGAGCAGCCGGTAGTCGGCGACGAACCGGAGCTTCTCGGGCAGCAACTTGAGCACGGTCGCACCGACGAGGACGCCGGCCACCGAACCCATGCCACCGAGCACGATGGCCGCCAACAAGAACGCGGACTCCAAGAAGATGTACTGGTCAGGGGTGACCGAGACGTCCTGGTGGGCCTTGATGGTGCCGGCCATTCCGGCGAGGAACGCGCCACCGGCGAACGCGAAGAGCTTGAGTCCGAAGGTGTTGACACCCATGGCCTCCGCGGCCTTCTCGTCCTCGCGAATCGCGACCCAGCCACGACCGATGCGGCTGTTGTTGAGCCGGGTGAACACCATGATGATGAACGCCGCGACCACGAGCATGAGGAAGTAGTAGTTGGCGAACCGGCCCAGCGGGATGCCCAGAACGGTGTGGGTATCGCCGAAGTTGAAGCTCCCGATCTCGAGGTCGGGGATGCCCGGTATGCCGTTGGGTCCGTTGGTCAGCCGCGGCCCGTTGTTGCCGTCGAGGTTGTTGACGGTGAGCCGGAAGATCTCGCCGAAGGCCAAGGTGACGATCGCGAGGTAGTCACCGGAGACCCGCAGGGTGGGGGAGCCGATGATGAGGCCGAGGATCGAGCTGACGATGGCACCGATGACGACGACGACGATGAACGGAGGCTTCCACCCGATGTGGGCGAACGCGGAGTGCGACATCATCGCGGAGACATAGGCACCGGCACCGAGGAAGGCGATGTAGCCGAGGTCGAGCAGACCGGCCAGGCCGACAACGATGTTCAGGCCCAGCGCTGTCGTCGCGAAGATGAGCACCTGAGTCGCGATCGACATGTTGGCGTCGGAACCGTTCTGAGTGAACGGGAAGAGGAACGCCACGGCCAGCGCGCCCATCATGAGCACCTGACGGTGTCGAGCGGCGATGACGCTGATCCACGAGAAGAGGCCACCGCGAGCCAATGCCGCGACCACGCCGCCGAGGAAGGCCAGGAAGAGGCAGAAGACCGTGCCGTCCTCCTGCCCGAGGGCGTAGGCGGCGCCGAAGAGCACGATCGCCATCATCACGACGATGACGAGGATCTCGACCCAGCTGGGCAGCCGGACGGTGATCGGGTCGACGAGTGGGTCGGAGGCCATCTGCCACGAGCCGGCCATCATCAGGGCGGCGCCGACGATGCCGACGAAGAGTCCGGGGTTGGCATTGGCCAGTCCCGGTGCCTGTAGGGCGATGACCAGCGCGACGAGGACCATGAAGCCTGCCGCGGTCGCGCTGAGGGCCTTGAGCGCCCGAGCGCTGTCCAGGAGGGTGTCCATGCTGGGCATCCGGCCGCTACGCAGCACGAGGAAGAAGATCGCGATGACCCCGACGATGACCATGAGCAGCTGCAGGCCACCGGGGTAGGCATCGATGCTGAGGTCACCCAGCAGGGCGGGAACATAGCACCAGGACAGGAACGCGCTGGCGACGAGCAGCACCGCGCCGGCGAGCGTGAGCCACCACTGCGGGCTGGGGCGCGGGTTGCCGACCGCGGTCTTGGCGTGCGGCGTAGGCGAAGTGGATGTCGTCATGCGCGGTCCACCACCCGGGCGCCGAGCAGGCCCTGGGGACGGAAGACGAGCACGATGATGAGCAGCGCGAAAGCCCAGACGTCCTTCCATGGTGAGCCACCGAAGGTGCCGGGGATGAACTGCACCGCCATGGCCTCGACGACGCCGAGCACGAGGCCGCCGAGCACGGCGCCCATGACGTTGCCGATACCGCCGAGGACGGCCGCGGTGAACGCCTTGAGGCCGGCGAGGAAGCCCATGAAGAAGTCGATGTTGTTGTTCTGCAAACCCTGGGCCACTCCGGCGACACCGGCGAGTGCGGCACCGAGGCCGAACGCGACGGCGATGATCCGGTCGACGTTGATGCCCATGAGGCGCGCAGTGTCCTTGTCCTGGGACACGGCGAGCATGCCGCGGCCGAGCTTGGTGCGGTTGATGAAGATCCACAGCAGCGCGGCGCACACGATGAGTGAACCGATGGTGAAGATCGCCGATCGACGCACGGTGATCTCTCCCAGCTGCAGCGCCGGGCCGGTCACGATATCGATCCGCGGGAAGGGCAAAGCGCTCTTGGCCCCGGGATAGAACAACCGGACTGCTTCTTGGAGGAAGACCGAGATGCCGATAGCCGTGATGAGTGGCGCAAGACGGGGTGCATGACGCAGCGGGCGGTAGGCGATTCGTTCCATGAGCACCGCGACGACCACGGAGGCTGCCACCGCGCCCACGATCATCAGCGGCAGTACCCACAGGCTGGTTTGGCCCTGGAAGAGGACCGTCCACGTTGCCAAGGCGCCGAACGCCCCGATCATGAAGACCTCGCCGTGGGCGAAGTTGATGATCTGGACGATGCCGTAGACGACGGTATATCCGACGGCGATGAGGGCGTACAACGATCCCAGTGTCAAGCCGTTGAGCAACTGCTGGAAGAACAGGTCCATGGTCACCTCCGTGCAGGTGAGTAGGGTCCGGGCCCGTTGCGGACTGCTCCATCAACCGGCCCGGTTGGAAAAGGCTGGGGTGAGTGTGACAGCACGCAGGGGTGGGCGTGAAGCCCACCCCTGCGTGTCGTGTAAACGATTTACTTGAAGGTGTCCGTCTTCGCGGGGACCCACTTGCCGCCGTCGACCTTGTAGACGGTCAGGACCTTGGAGGTGGTGTCGCCGAACTCGTCGAAGGCCACCTTGCCGGTCACACCGTCGAACGAGACCTTGCCCAGCGCGGTGAGCAGGGCGTCGCGACCGGACTTGACGTCCTTGGCGTCCTTGAGCGCCGACTTCGCGGCCTCGATGATCGCCTTGGCAGCGTCGTAGCCGTAGCCGCCGTAGGCGGAGGCCTCTTCCTTGTAGGCAGCGGCCTTGTATTCGGTGAGGAACTTCTTGCCCGCGTCGGTGCTGTCGGTCGGTGCGCCGACGGACGTTGCCATGTCACCCGTGGCCGTTGCGCCGGCCAGCTCGATGAACTTCGGGTCGAAGATGCCGTCGCCACCCATGAGCGGGATGGTGAGGCCCTGGGCCTTCATCTGCTGCGAGAGCGGGCCAGCGGTCGGGTACTCGCCGCCGTAGTAGACCGCGCCGGGAGCGGAGGGCTTGATCTTGGAGATGACGGTGGCGAAGTCCTTGTCGTTCTCGCCGACAGTCTCGGCCGCGACGACCTTGCCGCCACCCTTGGTGAACTCGGCGGTGAAGGCGTCGACCAGGCCCTGGCCGTAGGTCTTCTTGTCGTGGATCGTGGCGACGGCCTTGATCCCCTGGCCCAGGAGGTACTGGGCCGCGAACGGACCCTGGACCGCGTCGGTGGTGCAGGTGCGGAAGTAGTTGTTGTACGGCCGCTTCTTGTTGGCCAGGTCCGCGCCCTGAGTCAGGGTGGGGTTGGTGTTGGCCGGGGAGACCTGGGCGATCTTGGCGGCGGCCAGAACCGGCACGGTCTGCTGCGCGACCGAGGAGTTGAGCGTGCCGACGACACCGATGACCGCGTCATCCGAGGAGATCTTGGTGGCGGCGTTCTTGCCGACCTCGGCCTTGGCCTCGTCGTCGAGGGCGTAGAGCTCGAACTTCCAGCCGGCGACGGCGCCCGAGTCGTTGGCCTGCTTGATGGCCAGGTCGACCGAGTTCTTGATCCCGAGGCCCATGGCCGACAGGCCACCGGACAGCGGGGCGATGACGCCGATCTTGGCGACCTTGGTGCTGGCTGCCGTCGACGCGGTTCCGCTGTCGCTGCGGCTGCCGCAGGCCGAGAGAGCAAGGGCCGCGACCGCGAGCGGCACGCCCAAGCGAATGATGGAACGCTGCTGCACAGTTCCTCCTGTGAATCTTCTATCCGGTGCATCCTCCGGACGCCCGCGACGTCCGCGTAGCTAGGGCGAAAGAGTACGGGAAGACGGGGCCGGTTCCGAGCCGTCGACAAGGTTGTTCCCGTGTCGTTATGGCCGGACCCGGCGCGAGGGCATGAATCCGCTGTGAATCCGCCCGCGCCGCGGAGGTTCTCCCGGCAACCCGGACGTGTTGCGGGCATCCTGCACTTAGCCACTCCGGCTCACTCACGCACCCCTCGGAGGCTCCGCATGTCCACACCGATCGACCGCCGCACCATCCTCAACGCCGCGGGTGTCGCGGGCGTGGTCTCGGTCGCGGGCTTGTCGGCCTGCTCGTCCGGATCCTCGTCGGCCACCGTCGCGCCCGGAAGTGCCGCAGGCGCAACAGCTGGAGCAAACTCAGCCGCCGTCTCGGTGACCACCGCGGACGTCCCCGTGGGTGGCGGGAAGGTCGTCGGCAAGGTCGTCGTCACGCAGCCCGTGGCAGGCACCTTCAAGGCATTCAGCGCGACCTGCACCCACGAGGGCTGCGCGGTCTCCTCGGTGGCCGACAACAAGATCCTGTGCGCCTGTCACAACAGCTACTTCGACGCGGCCACCGGGGCTCCGGTCAGCGGGCCGGCCAAGACGGCCCTGCCCGCCAAGACCGCGACCGTCTCCGGGGACAAGATCTCGGTCGCCTGAGTCTCACGCCCGCCAGCCGGTATGCCGTCCGCCCGGGTGCCACACGGCATACCGGCATACCGGCATACCGGCATACCGGCCTCTCGGGGGCGAGCCGCTGCCGTCCCGGCGTATGCCGGGTGTCGGCCGCTGCTCGTAGAGTCGTCGTGTGGCTGACCTGTCGTCCTATCGCCCCGCTCCGGGCCAGATCCCGCTCGACCCCGGGGTCTATCGGTTCCGGGACGCCGGCGGTCGGGTCATCTATGTCGGGAAGGCCAAGTCACTGCGGCCCCGGCTGTCGTCCTACTTCCAGGACATCGCGGCGCTGCATCCCCGCACGGCGCGGATGGTCCGCACCGGCGCGAGTGTCGAGTGGACGGTCGTCGCCAACGAAGTCGAGGCGCTGCAGCTCGAGTACTCCTGGATCAAGGAATACGACCCGCGCTTCAACGTGCGCTACCGCGACGACAAGTCCTACCCCTTCCTCGCGGTGACCCTGGGCGACACCTTCCCTCGTGCGCAGGTGATGCGGGGCACCAAACGCAAGGGCACCCGCTACTTCGGGCCCTATTCCCATGCCTGGGCCATCCGCGAGACCCTCGACCTGCTCTTGCGGGTCTTCCCGGTGCGCACCTGCAGCAGCGGCGTCTTCGCTCGAGCCCAGCAGAGCGGCCGGCCGTGTCTGCTCGGTTACATCGACAAGTGCTCGGCCCCGTGCGTCGGCCGGGTCACCGAGCAGGAACACCGCGACATCGCCGTCGACTTCTGCGACTTCATGGCCGGCAACACCACCCGCTTCGTGCGGCGCATCGAGGCGGCGATGCGCGCGGCAGCCGCCGAGATGGAGTTCGAGCGAGCCGCCAAGCTGCGCGACGACCTGCAAGCGTTGAGCAGGGCGCTGGAGAAGAACGCCGTAGTCCTGGGTGACGCCACCGATGCCGACGTCTTCGCGCTGGTGGACGACGAACTCGAAGCCGCGGTGCAGGTCTTTCACGTCCGGGGCGGACGGGTGCGGGGTCAGCGTGGCTGGGTCGTCGAGCGGGGGCAGGAAGACGTGGCCGGCCTGGTCGAGCACCTGCTGCAACAGGTCTACGGTGACCAGCCGTCCGAGTCGATCCCCAAAGAGGTGCTCGTTCCCGTCCTGCCGAGCGACCCGGAGGGGATTGTGGCGTGGCTGTCGACTCACCGCGGATCCGCCGTCGCGCTGCGAGTGCCGCAGCGCGGTGACAAGCGAGCCCTCATGGAGACCGTGCGCAAGAACGCCGAGCAGTCGCTGGCCCGGCACAAGCTCACCCGGGCCGGTGACCTCACCGCGCGAAGCCTCGCGCTCTCGGAACTCCAGGAGGCGCTCGGGTTGGCCGAGGCGCCGCTGCGCATCGAATGCTTCGACGTCAGCCATGTGCAGGGCACCCAGATGGTGGCTTCGATGGTCGTCTTCGAGGACGGGCTGGCGCGCCCGTCGGAGTACCGACGTTTCATCATCCGCACCGGTGGGCCCGCAGTGGACGGTGTCGTCGCGACGGGCGACCTCGCCACTGAAGGCACCGAGGCGACCCCACGTGGCGTCGTGGACGACACCGCGGCCATGCGCGAGGTCCTGAGCCGCCGGTTCCGGCGGCTCGTGCAGGCGACCCGCCTTGGCGAGGGAGACCCGGGTGAGGGAGACCCGGGCGAAGGGGACTCGGGCGAAGGGGACCCGGCAGAGCGCCTCGCCGCGTCGCCGATCGACCCGGCCACGGGCAAGGCCCGCAAGTTCGCCTATCCGCCCAACCTCGTCGTCGTCGACGGCGGACTGCCGCAAGTCAATGCCGCTGCTGCTGTGCTCGCCGACCTCGGTGTCACCGGCATCCACGTCGTGGGCCTGGCCAAGCGGCTCGAGGAGGTGTGGCTCCCGGGCGACCCATATCCCGTTGTCCTGCCGCGCTCCAGCGAGGGTCTTTACCTGCTGCAGCGAGTGCGCGACGAGGCGCACCGGTTCGCCATCACGTTCCACCGCAAGCGCAGGTCAGCGGCCATGACCGCGTCCGTGCTGGACGGCATACCGGGCCTTGGAGCCACTCGGCAGGCGGCGTTGCTGGCGCACTTCGGCTCGGTGCGCAAGCTGCGCGCGGCGACCCGTGACCAGGTGCAGCAAGTGCCCGGGATCGGACCCCGGCTGGCCGAGACGATCCTCGCAGCACTTCAGGCGGACCCGGGGTCGTCAGGAGTGCCCGCTGCCGTTAACGTGACAACTGGCGAGGTGCTCGACTGAGCACGGCTGAGTAGGGCTCTGCTCACCACACGATCGGACGACGCGGGAGGTATGCCGGTGGGCTCGGAAGAGGTATCGGGTAGGCGTGCCGTCGCGGTGGACCCCACCCCGACGCTGGCGATGCGGGCCTTGTCGCGGCTGGTCGAGGAACCGCCGCTCATCGTCATCACCGGGATGAGTGGGGCGGGACGGTCGACGGCGGCGAAGGTCCTGGAAGACCTCGGCTGGTTTGTCGTCGACAATCTCCCACCGCAGTTGTTGGGGTCGTTGCAGGACCTACGACACCAGGCGATGGAGGGGTCGGCTCCGATGCGGCTGGCCGCCGTCATCGACGCCCGCGCTGGGAAGATGTCGGGCAGCCTTTCCCAGACCTTGGGCGAGTTGCGTGCCGACGGCGACCGTCCCGTCGTCGTCTTCCTCGACGCCACCGACGAGGCTCTGGTGCGGCGTTTCGAGAGTGTGCGTCGTCCGCACCCCCTGCAGGGCTCCGGCCGACTCATGGATGCCATCTCCGGCGAACGCGTCATGATGGCCGACCTGCGCGCTGGCGCCGACCTCATCATCGACACCTCCGGATTCAACGTGCACCAACTCGCCGCCAAGATCTCCTCGCTGCTCTCGGCCGCGATCAGTTCTCGGGTGCGGCTGGCGGTGGTGTCGTTCGGCTTCAAATACGGCGTGCCCCTGGACGCCGACATCGTCATGGACATGCGCTTCCTGCCCAATCCCTACTGGGTGGAGTCGTTGCGCGCGCAGAACGGGCGGGATGCCGCAGTGGCCGAGTTCGTGCTCCGCCAGGACGGTGCCGCCGAGTTCCTCGACCGGATGGTAGCCATGCTCGAACCGGTCGTCGCGGGCTACCAGCGTGAGGGGCGGCGTTACGCCACGGTGGCCATCGGATGCACCGGTGGCAAGCACCGCTCGGTGGCCATGTCTGAGGCCCTGCTGGCTCGGCTCGCCGACGTGGAGGCGGTCGACGCCTTCATCGTGCACCGTGACCTCGGGCGGGAGTAGGGATGCTGTGACCGGTCGACGTGTCGTCGCTCTGGGCGGAGGCCATGGGCTGGCCACCTCCTTGACCGCCCTCAAGATCCTCACCGACCACGTCACCGCCGTCGTCACGGTCGCCGATGACGGGGGCTCATCGGGGCGATTACGGACGGAGTTCGACGTGCTCCCTCCCGGCGACCTGCGAATGGCGCTCGCGGCCCTGTGTGAGGACAGCGCGTGGGGGCGCACCTGGCGGGACGTCCTGCAGCACCGGTTCGGAGGGGAAGGGCCACTCGCAGGCCATGCCCTGGGCAACCTGCTCATCGTCGCGATCTGGGACCAGCTGGCTGACACTGTCGAGGGGTTGGACCTCGTGGGTCGCCTGCTCAATGCCCGCGGGCGAGTGCTGCCGATGGCCGCCCAGCCGCTGCAGATCGAGGCCGACATCCTCGGCCACGACCCGGCATACCCCGATGTCGTGTTCACCGTGCGCGGGCAACACGTCGTGGCGTCCTCACCCGGGCGGGTCGAGGAGATCCGGCTGCGTCCAGCGCAGCCACAGGCCTGCCCAGAGAGCATCGAAGCGGTCCTGGCGGCCGACTGGGTCATCCTCGGCCCGGGTTCGTGGTTCACCTCGGTGCTGCCCCACGTCCTGGTGCCGGATCTGTGCCGGGCGCTGGAGTCCACGCCCGGCCGGCGCTTGCTCAATCTCAACCTCGACATCCGCAGCGGCGAGACGAAAGGCTTTCGGGCGGTCGACCACCTCGAGTCGTTGGCCCGGCACGCGCCGGACCTGCGTCTGGACGTCGTGCTTGCCGATCCCGGCTCGATCGATGACCCGGGTTCGGCCCGAGCAGCGGCGCGCGAACTGGGAGCGGAACTGGTGGTCGTTCCCGTCTCGGCAATGGGAGCGCGGGGGCAACATGATGCGCTGCGGCTCGCTGCGGCATACCGTGATGTCTTCGGGGCGTAGCTGCCCCGGATTCGGGTCACCATTCCCTGGGATCGGTTAGGCTGTCGCGCGCGTTCGTTGCGACCAGGGGTGCTGGCCGAACTGCGTGGGTACCGAGGCAAGAGGCGGTTGGCGATGGCGATGACAGCGAGGGTGAAGGACGAGCTCTCCCGACTCGCCGTCACCAAGCCGTGCTGTCGCAAGGCCGAGGTGTCGGCCCTCATCCGGTTCGCAGGCGGTCTGCACATCGTCGGCGGCCACATCGTCGTCGAGGCCGAACTCGACACCGCCAATGCCGCCCGCCGCCTGCGCCGCGAGATCGCGGAGGTCTACGGGCAGAAGTGCGAAGTCCTCGTCATGACCGCCGGAGGGTTGCGACGCGGGTCGCGCTACGTCGTGCGGGTCGTCGAGGAGGGTGCGACTCTCGCCCGCCAGACCGGGCTGGTCGACGCCCGAGGGCGTCCGGTGCGAGGTCTGCCCCCTCGGGTCGTCTCGGCCAGCGCGTGCGACGCCGAAGCCGCCTGGCGCGGCGCGTTCCTCGCGCATGGGTCGCTGACCGAGCCCGGTCGCTCCAGCGCCCTCGAGGTCACCTGTCCGGGTCCCGAGGCGGCCCTGGCTCTCGTGGGCGCGGCACGGCGGCTGGGTGTCGCCGCCAAGGCCCGTGAAGTCCGGGGGGTCGATCGGGTCGTCATCCGCGACGGCGACGCGATCGCCGCTTTGTTGACCCGGCTGGGTGCCCATGACGCCGTCCTGGCCTGGGAAGAGCGCCGGATGCGACGCGAGGTGCGCGCCACCGCCAACCGACTGGCCAACTTCGACGACGCCAACCTGCGCCGTTCGGCCCGGGCAGCAGTGGCCGCGGGCACACGCGTCGAGCGGGCGCTGGAGATCCTCGGCGACGAGGTCCCCGAGCACCTGCGCGAAGCGGGCACGCTGCGCCTGCAGCACAAGCAGGCATCCCTGGAAGAGCTCGGTCAGCTCGCAGTCCCGCCGATGACCAAGGACGCGGTCGCCGGTCGGATTCGCCGACTGCTGGCCATGGCCGACAAGAAGGCAGCCGATCTCGGCATCCCGAACACCGAGGCGAATCTCACACCGGAGATGCTCGAGGGCTGAGCCGCCCGCGGTGCAGTTTGCCTGCGCGTCAGCGCCCAGTCACTCCGGCGTTCCCCGATATTGCCCGGCGTGGTTGCCGCGGGGGCTGGGTATGCCGTGGCGGCCGCTGCACGGCATACCGAAGTGGGTGGGACGAACGTCCCCAAAGCACGCCCAGGGGGCGGGACGCGTCGCAGCGCGACGGCGTGGGGGACTAGGGTTGAGGGCAGTACCACGGGCTGCCACTGACGGCCGTCGGGACGCCGGGACACCGCCCGTGGGCGTGTCCACGACCCCCAGTCGGAAGGTTTGATCAACAGTGACCGTCAAGGTTGGTATCAACGGGTTCGGCCGCATCGGCCGCAACTTCTACCGCGCCGTCGTCGACTCTGGCGCAGACATCGAGGTCGTGGCCGTCAACGACCTCACCGACAACAAGAGCCTGGCTCACCTGCTCAAGTACGACTCGATCCTGGGCCGGTTCCCGGGCGAAGTCACCTACGACGAGGAGTCCATCACCGCCGCCGGCCACCGGTTCGCCGCGTGGGCCGAGCGCGACCCGGCCAAGCTCGACTGGGCCAGCGTGGGCGCCGACATCGTCATCGAGTCCACCGGGTTCTTCACCGACGCGAGCAAGGCCAAGGCCCACGTCGACGGTGGCGCCAAGAAGGTCATCATCTCGGCCCCGGCGTCCAACGAAGACATCACGATCGTCATGGGCGTCAACGACGACCTCTACGACTCGGCCAAGCACACGATCATCTCGAATGCCTCGTGCACGACGAACTGTCTGGCCCCCATGGCCAAGGCGCTCAACGACGGCCTCGGCATCGTCAAGGGCCTCATGACGACGATCCACGCCTACACGCAGGACCAGAACCTCCAGGACGCCCCGCACAAGGACCTGCGTCGCGCGCGCGCGGCAGCGCTCAACATCGTCCCGACCTCGACCGGTGCCGCCAAGGCTGTCGCTCTCGTGCTCCCTGAGCTCAAGGGCAAGCTGGACGGATACGCCCTGCGCGTCCCCACACCGACCGGCTCGGCGACCGACCTCACCTTCGAAGCCGGGCGTGAGACGACCGTCGACGAGGTCAACGCCATCGTCAAGGCGGCGGCCGAGGGCCGGATGAAGGGCAAGCTCGTCTACACCACCGACCCGATCGTCTCCAAGGACATCGAGACCGACCCCGCGTCGTGCATCTTCGACTCCGGGCTGACCAAGGTCATCGGCAACCAGGTCAAGGTCGTCGGCTGGTACGACAACGAGTGGGGCTACAGCAACCGCCTCGTCGACCTGTGCCTCCTCGTCGGCTCCAAGCTCTGACCGGTCAAGTTCAGACAGACACCTGAAGAAAGAAGGTTGGTGCCGTGAAGACCACTGCCGACCTGGGCGACCTGCGCGGTCAGCGCGTCCTCGTCCGCTCGGATCTCAATGTCCCTCTCGACGGTGACCGCAATATCACCGACGACGGCCGGATCCGGGCGTCGGTGCCGACCATCAAGGCGCTGTCCGAGGCGGGTGCGCGCGTCATCGTGTGCGCCCACCTCGGGCGGCCCAAGGGTGCCCCCGAGGAGAAGTACTCGCTGGCTCCGGTCGTCGGTCGGATGAGCGAATTGCTCGGCATGCCGGTCGCCTTCGCCGCCGACACGGTGGGGCCGGCGGCCCAGGCCGTCGTCGCCGGCCTCGCCGACGGTGATGTCGCCCTGCTGGAGAACATCCGGTTCAACGCCGGTGAGACGAGCAAGGACGAGGCCGAGCGCTCCGCGTTTGCTGCGGACCTCGCTGCCCTCGCCGACGCCTACGTGTCCGACGGATTCGGCGTCGTCCACCGCAAGCAGGCGTCGGTCTACGACGTGGCCAAGCTGCTGCCCTCGGCAATGGGCGGGTTGGTCGCGGCCGAGGTCGACGTCCTCAAGCGCCTCACCGTCGACCCCGCCCGGCCGTATGCCGTGGTGCTCGGCGGCGCGAAGGTCGCCGACAAGCTCGCGGTCATCGCCAATCTCATGAAGACCGCCGACCGGCTCGTCATCGGGGGCGGGATGGCCTTCACCTTCCTGGCCGCCGAGGGCTACGAAGTGGGCTCGAGCCTGCTCGACAAGGACAACATCGAGACCTGCAAGGCCTACCTCACCGAGGCCAAGGCCAAGGGTGTCGACATCGTCCTGCCGGTCGACGTCGTGGCCGCCACGGCCTTCTCGGCCGATGCCGACCACGAGGTCGTCGCGGCCGACGCCATCCCGGCCGACCGGATGGGCTTGGACATCGGGCCGGCGTCGGCCCAGATCTATGCCGACGCCATCCGCGACGCCAAGACGGTCTTCTGGAACGGCCCCATGGGCGCGTTCGAGATGGCCCCGTATGCCGCCGGCACCAAGGCGGTCGCTGCAGCGCTCGTCGAGGCCACCGAGCACGGCGCGCTCACGGTCGTCGGTGGCGGCGACTCCGCGGCGGCGGTCCGGCAATTGGGCTTCGCCGACGAGCAGTTCGGCCACATCTCCACCGGCGGTGGGGCCAGCCTGGAATACCTCGAGGGCAAGGACCTGCCCGGCATCTCGATCCTCAGCGAAGGGACCAACGCGTGAGCACCTCCGGCCGTACCCCGTTGCTTGCAGGCAACTGGAAGATGAACCAGGACCACCTGCAGGCGACCCATCTGGTGCAGAAGCTCGACTGGACGCTGCGCGACGGCAAGCACGACTACGACCAGGTCGAAGTTGCGGTGCTGCCGCCGTTCACCGACCTGCGCTCGGTGCAGACCCTCGTCGAAGGCGACAAGCTGCAGGTGCGCTATGGCGCCCAGGATCTGTCGGTCTACGACTCCGGCGCATACACCGGTGAGATCTCGGGCGCATTCCTGGCCAAGCTCGGCTGCACCTATGTCACGGTCGGCCACAGCGAGCGCCGCGAATACCACCATGAGACCGACGAGGTCGTGGGCGCCAAGGTCAAGGCCGCCTACCGCCACGGGATCACCCCGATCCTGTGCTGTGGTGAGGGGCTGGACGTCCGCAAGGCCGGCGGCCAGGTGACCCATGTCGTGGGTCAGTTGACCAAGAACCTCGAAGGCATCACCGCGGAACAGGCCCGCTCGATCGTCATCGCCTACGAGCCGATCTGGGCCATCGGCACCGGTGAGGTCGCCACCCCCGAGGACGCCCAGGAGGTCTGTGCGGCGATCCGCACCCTGCTGGCCGACCTCTACAGCGGTGACCTGGCCGATGGCGTCCGGGTGCTCTACGGCGGCTCGGTCAAGTCGAGCAATGTCGCGGCGATCATGGACCAGGAGGACGTCGACGGCGCGCTCGTCGGCGGTGCCTCGCTGGATGCTGCCGAGTTCGCGGCTATCTGCCGGTTCAAGGATCACGTCACCGGCTGAGCACGTCTGTTCATGTCACAGTGGCCTCCGCCCGCAACGGGTGGGGGCCACTGCGCGTGTCCGTCGGGGGTATGCCGTTAGCGTGGGTCACGTGGATGGTTTCGAACGCGACGGGTTGCGTTTCCGGGTACGTGACGGCGGCCCTGCCGATGGCGACCTGGTCGTGCTACTGCACGGCTTTCCCCAGGACTCCACGTGTTGGCGCGAGGTCGAACCGCTGTTGCATGCCGGCGGGTGCCGCACCCTGGCGCCGGACCAGCGCGGCTACTCACCTCAGGCGCGGCCACGGCATACCGGCGCGTATGCCGTGCGCGAGCTGGTCGGCGACGTCCTGGCCCTGCTGGACGGTGCCGGAGCCGACCGCGCGCACATCGTCGGGCACGACTGGGGTGCGGCGATTGCCTGGGAACTCGCGATCCGGCACCCGCAACGGGTCACCACGTTGACCACCCTGTCGACGCCGCATCCCACTGCATTTCGGCAGGCGCTGCGCACCGCTGATCAACGGCGCCGCAGTTGGTACATGGCCGCCTTCCAGGTCCCCGTGCTCCCGGAACGGTTGCTGCTGCGCAAGCTGGGACCGACGCTGCGGCGCAGCGGCCTGCCACCGGAACGGGTGGCCCATTACGTGGCACGTTTCGCCACCACCGACGATCTACGCGGACCTATCGGGTGATATCGCGACGTTCGACCAAGGGCCCGGTCCCGCCCGGCTAAGGCAGCCGGGAATCGTGGCGGCCCACCTCGGCCGCCCCGGTCGACCATCGTCACGGTGCCGACGACCTACCTGTGGGGGAGGCAGGACACCGCGCTGGGGCCGTTTGGGGCGCAGCGCACCGGGGAGTTCGTGCGGGCCCCATACCGGTTCGTCGCCCTGGATGCCGGCCATTGGCTGCCCGAGTGCCAGCCCGCCGTCGTCGCCGGCGAGGTGTTGTCGCGGATCGCCGGCACCGCGGAGGCCTGAGCAGCGCCGCGCCCTGGTCCGGTGCGGCGACGGGCGCGTCCTGACCCGAGGTGTTCGGCGTTCCGGGGTCGGGAGGTATCCTGGCCCTTGGCCGTGTCGGCCCCCGCCCAACCATCGCGAGAGAGAGCGTCAGTGAACGCGGTCAAGATCGCCCTTCAGGTGCTGCTCGTCATCTCGAGCCTGTTCCTCACCCTGCTGATCCTCATGCACAAGGGGAAGGGCGGTGGCCTTTCGGACATGTTCGGCGGCGGGATGTCCTCATCGCTGGGTGGGTCGACGGTGGCGGAGCGCAACCTCGACCGGTTCACCATTGCCGTCGCTGTGGTGTGGTTCGCGGCCGTCGTCGGCCTCGGACTGCTCGAGCGGTTCGTCGCGGCCTGAGACGGGGGAGACACCATGGCCAGTGGTAACGCCATTCGTGGCAGTCGGGTCGGCGCGGGACCGATGGGTGAGGCCGAGCGCGGCGAGGCCGCTCCTCGGGTTCACGTGTCGTACTGGTGCTCCAACCGGCACGAGACCCGGCCGAGCTTCGCGCAGGAGCCCGGCATGGTGCCCCCGGAGCACTGGGACTGTCCCCGCTGCGGCCTGCCGGCCGGTCAGGACCGCGACAGCCCGCCGGCCCCGCCGAAGGTCGAGCCGTACAAGACCCACCTGGCCTATGTGAAGGAGCGGCGCTCCGACGCCGACGGTCAGGCCATCCTCGACGAGGCACTCTCGGCGCTACGCGACCGAGGGCTCATTCAGTAGTCGCGGTCTGCCCGGCAGCTGCGGCGTCGACCAACCACAAGGTCCGTTGTCGGCCGTGCGGCGTGCCCGCAGGAGCCTGGTTGGTGGGCGCGCCGGCGAGCGAGCGCTTGACCGCATCGGCCTTGTCCGCCCCTGAGACGAGAAACCACGTCTGGGTTGCCCGCGCCAGCGTCGGGAAGGTCATCGTGACCCGATCACGCGGTGGCTTGGGGGAGTCGCTGATCCCCATGACGGCCCGGTCGGTCACCGACAGACTGCGGTTTCCGGGAAAGAGCGAGGCGACGTGCGCGTCGGGGCCGACGCCCAGCAGGAGGATGTCGAAGTCAGGCACCAACTGGCCCGGTGTGGCTGCGGCGGCGAGTTCACCGGCATACAGCTGGGCGCTCGCGTGCACCGAGCCGGTGCGATCCGGACCGGCCACGGGGTGCACCTTCGCGGGGTCGAGCGGGAGCGAGTCCAGGAGAGCGGCGCGGTTCTGGGTGTCGTTGCGATCCGGGTGCCCGGTCGGCAGATAGCGCTCGTCTCCCCACCACAGGTGCAGGCGGCTCCAGTCGACCAGTCCCAACAGGCCGCTGGCGCCCGCGCCCGCGAGGATCGCCGATCCCATGCTGCCGCCGGTGAGCACGAGGTGTGCGGTGCCGGATCGCGACTGTGCTTCCGAGAGGGCCAAGAGCAAGCGAGCTCCGGAGGCCGCGACGAGCAGGTCCCGGTCGCGGTGGACCAGGAGAATCGGATGCTGGTATGCCGTCACGAAACCGTCACGAACCGTCGGTGAGCACCGCGACCGACTCGGTGACCAATTGGGCGGCGCGATTGCGCTGGCGGCGTTCGTTGCGTCGGCGCGCCTCGCTGATCGTCGTCGTGCCGGGGGCGGCATCTGGGGCGGGTTGGACGCTTGTCAGCCCCGAGCTGAGCACCTCGTCGTAGATGTCGTCGGGGTCCAGGCGGCGCAACTCGTCGGCCAGGCATTCGGCATCGCGGCGGCGACGCAAGGAAATGCGTCGCTCCGGCTGACCGGGTTGGGTCATCGTGGCGAGGAAATCACCCGGGCGCACCAGCTCGATGGGGCCGCTGGGTCGATCAAGTCGCACGCTGCGGATGCCGCTGCCGTCGGGGGTATTGACTCGGGTCACGTCGACCCGAAGGGCGTGGGCGATCCAGGCAGCCAGCAGGTCCGTGGACGGTGAATCGGCGGCGCCGGAGACCGATGCGGAGGTGACCGGCTCGTAGGGCGGGCCGTCCAGGGCCGCAGCGAGCAGGCCACGCCACAAGGTGATGCGGGTCCAGGCCAGGTCGGTGTCGCCTGGGCGGTAGTGCTCCGCGCGCTGCGCCAACGCCTTGCGTGGCCGGCCGGCCTCCGCGGCATCGGTGATGCGTCGCGCAGCCAGGCGGGCGATGGGATCGTCGGACAGGTTGGCAGGAGCCTGCCGCGGCCACCACGCGACGATCGGGGAGTCGGGCAGCAGCAGCGGGATGATCACCGATGGGGCATGGCCCGCGAGCGGACCGAACAGCCGCAGCACGACGACCTCGCTGGCGCCGGCGTCGCCGCCGATGCGGATCTGCCCGTCGATGCGGCTCGCTCCACGTTTGGTGCCGGAGATCACCACGAGGAGCCGGCAGGGGTGCTGCCGGCTGGCCTCGGTGGCGATCTCGATGACATCCTCGGTGTCATCCGGTCCGACCACGACGACTAGGGTGAGCACCCGGCCCAAGGCCATGGCGCCGACCTCGTTGCGCAACTGGACGAGCTTCTTGGCCACCGCGGAGGTGGAGGTTCCCGGCAGGTCGATGATCACGGCATTCTCCACGTGCGTCCATCGCGGGCCATCATCGCGTCGCTGGACGCCGGACCCCACCCGCCCGCCTCGTAAGGCTCGGGCTGGCCACGCCGCGCCCAGGATTTCACGATGGGATCAAGGATCCGCCAGGACAACTCGACCTCTTCGTGTCGGGGAAACAAGGGTGGGTCGCCGAGCAGCACGTCGAGGATGAGGCGTTCGTAGGCCTCCGGCGAAGACTCGGTGAAGGCCGTGCCATAGCCGAAGTCCATGGTCACATCGCGAATGTCCATCTGACCTCCCGGCACCTTGGAGCCGAAGCGGATCGTCACGCCCTCGTCGGGTTGCACCCGGATGACGATGGCGTTCTGACCGAGTTCCTCGGTCGCGGTGGCCTCGAAGGGCAGGTGCGGAGCCCGCTTGAACACCACCGCGATCTCGGTGACCCGCTTGCCCAGCCGTTTGCCGGTGCGCAGGTAGAACGGCACTCCGGCCCACCGGCGGGTCGCGACGTCGAGGCGGATGGCGGCATACGTCTCGGTGGTGGAATCCGGGGCAACCCCCGATTCCTGGAGATAGCCGATGACCTCTTCGCCGCCCTGCCACCCGGCGGCATACTGCCCGTGAGCCGTATGCCGGCCGATGTCCTTCGGCACCCGAACGGCCGCGAGCACCTTCTCCTTCTCGGCGCGCAGAGCCGATGCGTCGAAGCAGGAGGGCTCTTCCATCGCGGTGAGCGCGAGCAGTTGGAGCAGGTGGTTCTGGATCACGTCTCGGGCGGCGCCGATGCCGTCGTAATAGCCGGCCCGGCCGCCGATGCCGATGTCCTCGGCCATGGTGATCTGCACATGGTCGACGTAGTTGTTGTTCCACACTGGCTCGAAGAGCTGGTTGGCGAACCGCAGGGCCAGGAGGTTTTGGACCGTCTCCTTGCCGAGGTAATGGTCGATTCGGAAGACCGCGTCGGACGGGAACACCGAGCTCACGACCCGCTCCAGCTCTTGGGCGGAGGCCAAGTCGTGGCCGAAGGGCTTCTCGATGACGACGCGGCGCCATCCGCCGGAGTCGCGTCGAGCCAGGCCGGAGCGTTCCAGCTGCTGGCAGACCTTGGCGAAGAAGGCGGGCGGGATGGACAGGTAGAACGCGAGATTGCCGCCCGTGCCGCGTTCCCGTTCGAGCCGGTGCACCGTCTCGGCGAGT
>Ga0116175_1000465_pt1 | contig 28557 bp, 30 predicted proteins | sample AD_UKC125_MetaG_FD_89802 | JGI IMG/M metagenome (GOLD analysis project Ga0116175, IMG submission 89802) | Active sludge microbial communities of municipal wastewater-treating anaerobic digesters from USA - AD_UKC125_MetaG | ecosystem: Engineered > Bioreactor > Anaerobic > Digestate | place: USA... | reverse complement strand
TCACGGCGGTGGCCACGGCCACAGTCCCGAAGCTCACCGTGCTGATCGGCGGCAGCTTTGGCGCAGGCAATTACGGGATGTGCGGGCGGGCCTATTCCCCGCGCTTCCTGTTCACCTGGCCCAACGCGCGGATCAGCGTGATGGGCGGAGAACAGGCCGCATCCGTGCTGGCAACGGTCCACCGCGATGCCGCGAAGTGGACTCCGCAAGAGGCCGAGGCCTTCAAGGCCCCGATCCGCGCCAAGTACGAGGACGAAGGCAACCCCTGGTACGCAACGGCGCGCCTGTGGGACGACGGCGTGATCGACCCGGCGCAGACGCGGGATGTGCTGGGACTTGCGCTCGCCGCCAGCCTGGAGGCGCCGATCCCCGATCGCCCCGCCTTCGGCGTGTTCAGGATGTGATGGCCATGATCCAGTCCCTGCTCATCGCCAATCGCGGCGAAATTGCCTGCCGGATCATCCGCACGGCGCGCGCCATGGGCATTCGCACCGTGGCGGTCCATTCCGATGCGGACGCGCAGGCGCTGCACGTGCGGATGGCGGATCAGGCAATCCACATCGGCCCCTCGCCGGCGCGCGAGAGCTATCTGGTGGGCGATCGGATCATCGCCGCCGCCAAGGCCAGCGGCGCGGAGGCGATCCATCCGGGCTATGGCTTCCTGTCGGAGAACGCCGAGTTTGCCCGCGCGGTGATCGACGCGGGGCTGGTCTGGGTCGGCCCCTCGCCCGCCAGCATCGAGGCGATGGGGCTGAAGGACGCGGCCAAGGCGCTGATGCACGCCGCCGGCGTGCCGGTGACGCCGGGCTACATGGGCGAGAACCAGGACGCCGCTTTCCTTGCCGCACAGGCCGCTGACATCGGCTATCCGGTGCTGATCAAGGCGGTCGCGGGCGGCGGCGGCAAAGGGATGCGGCTGGTGGAGCGGGCGGAGGACTTCGCCGATGCCCTCGCCTCATGCCAGCGCGAGGCTGCCGCCAGCTTCGGCAATGCCCACGTCCTGATCGAGAAATACATCCAGCGTCCGCGCCATATCGAGGTGCAGGTGTTCGGCGATGGCCAAGGCAATGTCGTCCACCTGTTCGAGCGCGATTGCAGCGTCCAGCGCCGCCATCAGAAGGTGATCGAGGAAGCCCCCGCTCCCGGGATGGACCCGGCCACGCGCAACGCGATCTGCGCGGCGGCGGTGCGCGCGGCCAAGGCGGTCGACTATGTTGGCGCGGGCACGATCGAGTTCATCGCCGATGCCTCCAACGGCCTGCGCGCCGACCGCATCTGGTTCATGGAAATGAACACCCGCCTGCAGGTCGAGCACCCGGTGACCGAGGAAATCACCGGGGTCGATCTGGTCGAATGGCAGCTGCGCGTAGCGAGCGGCGAGGCGCTGCCGAAGCGGCAGGACGAACTGGCGATCACCGGCTGGGCGATGGAAGCGCGGCTCTATGCCGAAGACCCGCTGCGCGAATTCCTGCCCAGCACCGGGCCACTGACCGTGCTGGACCTGTCCGATGGCGAGGGCATTCGCATCGAAACCGGCGTCGAGGCCGGGGGCGAGGTTTCGCCGTTCTACGACCCGATGATCGCCAAGCTGGTCGCGCGGGGCAAGGACCGCGCGGAGGCCGCCGCCCGGCTGGCCAATGCCTGCGCCCGGCAACTGTGCTGGCCAGTCCGCACCAACGCCGGATTCCTCGCCCGCACGCTGCGCCACCCGGCCTTCCGCGAAGGCGCGGTCCACACCGGCTTCATTGCCGAACACGGGACCGAACTGCTGCCTGCCGACGCCCCCGGCCCGGAATGGCAGGAAGCAGTCGCCCGCGAGATCGTGCTCGAACATGCAGGCGTCGAACAGGCAAGCGGCCAGCCCAGCCTGCCCGGGTTTCGGCTCAACGCCCCGCGCGCGCTGCGGGTTCGACTGGACGACGAGAATGCGACCTATCCGGTCGAGCTGGCCTCGCTCCACGGCGATCCCGCGCGGCGCCCCACCCGGATCGGTGACCGCTACCTGCTGAGCGACGAAGGCCAGACCTGGCTGCTCGGCCTCGCCCGCGCCGATGGCGGCGCGCACCACGGCGCACACGACGGCGATATCCTCTCCCCCATGCCGGGGCGGATCATCGCGGTCGAAGTGAGCGAGGGGCAGGCGGTGAGCAAGGGCCAGAAGCTGCTCACGCTGGAAGCGATGAAGATGGAGCATACCCTGACTGCCCCGTTCGACGGCGTGGTGGCACAGCTTGCGGCGTCTCCGGGCGCTCAGGTGCAGGTCGAAGCGCTGCTGGCGCGGATCGAGAGCAAGGAGGGCTGACATGGCCGGACGATACTTTGACGACTGGACCGTGGGTGACCGGCTGGAGCATGAAATCCGCCGCACCGTGACCGAGACGGACAACCTGCTGTTCTCAACGATGACCCACAACCCGCAGCCGCTGCACATCGACGCGGAGGCGGCAAAGGCCAGCGAGTTCGGGCAGATCCTGGTCAACGGCACTTTCACTTTCGCGCTGATGGTCGGCCTGTCGGTGGGTGACACCACGCTTGGCACGCTGGTGGCGAACCTGGGCTATGACCAGCTGGTCATGCCCAAGCCTGTGTTCATCGGCGACACCATGCGCGCTGGCACCGAAGTGGTGGAGCTGAAGGAATCGAAAAGCCGCCCGAACGCGGGGATCGTCACCTTCCGGCACGAACTGATCAACCAGCGCGGCGAAGTGGTCTGCCGCTGCCTGCGCTCGGCCCTGGTCAAGCGGCGCAAGGGCTGAGCGGGCCGGCTCCGGCTTGCCCTGTCATGCCGCCTTCGGCTAGGCGTTCGCCATGCCTGCCACTCCCGCCTGGCCTCCGAAAAGCGCGCCGCGCCTGTTCGTTTCCGGACCGCTCAGCCTGGGCGCGCGCCTGTCGATCGAGGGCGGGCAGGCGCATTACCTGTCGCGGGTGATGCGCGCGGCGAGCGGCGATGCGGTGGTGCTGTGCGACGATGCAACCGGCGAATGGGCCGCGCGCGTGATCGAGGCCGGCAAGCGGGAAGTGCTGGTCGAACTCGAAGCGCTGCTGCGCCCGCGCGAGCAAGTGCCCGATTTCACGCTCTGCGCCGCGCTGCTCAAGAAAGACCGCTTCGACCTGATCCTGGAGAAGGCTTGCGAGCTGGGCGTGCGGCGGATTCAGCCGGTGTTGACCCGGCGCTGCGTGGCGGACAAGCTCAACCTCGAACGCGCCCGCGCGGTGCTGGTCGAGGCGGCGGAGCAATGCGCCCGCACCGCCCTGCCGGAAATCGCGCAGCCGGTGAAGCTGGGCGACCTGCTCAAGGAGTGGGACGGGGCGCGCACCCTGTTCTTCGCGGACGAGAACGGGGGCGATAATGCCGCGCGGGCTTTTGCCGCACACTCCGGTCCTGCCGGACTGCTGACCGGCCCCGAAGGCGGGTTTGACGAGGCGGAGCGCGCGGCGGTCCGCGCCCTGCAACAATCGCGCGCCATCACTTTGGGCCCGCGAATCCTGCGCGGAGAAACGGCGGCGCTGGCCGCCACCGCGCTGTGGATGGGCACCTGCGGCGATTGGTAGGCGGGCTTACAAATTTGCTGGCGCAAGGCCCCGCAAAGCCGTAACTCCCGCGCCATGAGCACCCGTCAGGTTTCAGATCGCAACGATCCCGTGATCGAAAGCCGCGACCAGTTGGTCGCCCCGATGATCAAGGGCGAGAAGCCGCGTGAGCGTTGGCGGATCGGCACCGAGCACGAAAAGCTGGTGTTCGACCGCACCGATCACCACGCCCCCTCCTATGACGAACCCGGCGGCATCCGCGACCTGCTGATGGCGCTGAAGGACTTCGGCTGGAGCGAGGTGGAGGAAGGCGGCAACGTGATCGCCCTGTCGGGCAGCGACGGCGCGGTCAGCCTGGAACCGGCGGGACAGCTGGAACTGTCGGGCGCGCCGCTGGAAAACCTGCACCAGACCTGCGCCGAAACCAGCCGCCACCTCGATCAGGTCAAGGCAATCGGCGCGCGCACCGGCAAGGGCTTCCTGGGCCTTGGCATGTGGCCCGACAAGACGCGCGAGGCGCTGCCGATCATGCCCAAGGGGCGCTATGCGATCATGCTGCGGCACATGCCGCGCGTCGGCTCGATGGGGCTCGACATGATGCTGCGCACCTGCACCATCCAGGTCAATCTCGATTACAGCAGCGAGGCGGACATGGTGCAGAAGTTCCGCACCTCCCTCGCGCTCCAGCCGCTGGCCACCGCGCTGTTCGCCAATTCGCCGTTTACCGAGGGCAAGCCCAACGGCTTCCTGTCCTATCGCAGCCACATCTGGTCGGACACCGATCCGGCGCGCACGGGGATGCTGCCCTTCGTGTTCGAGGACGGGTTCGGCTATGACCGCTATGTCGAATACATGCTCGACGTGCCGATGTACTTCGTGTTCCGCGACGGGAAATACATCGACGCGGCGGGGCAGAGCTTCCGCGACTTCCTGAAGGGCCAGCTGCCGGCGCTTCCCGGCGAGTTCCCGACCGAAACCGACTGGCAGGACCACCTGTCCACCGCGTTCCCGGAAGTGCGGCTCAAGAGCTTCCTCGAAATGCGCGGCGCCGATGGCGGGCCGTGGAACCGGATCTGCGCGCTGCCGGCCTTCTGGGTGGGTCTGCTGTATGACCAGGGCGCGCTCGATGCGGCGTGGGATCTGGTCAAGGGCTGGGACATGGCCGGGCGCGAGGCGCTGCGCTCGTCCGTGCCGAAGCTGGGCCTCGATGCCCCGCTGCCCGGCGGCGGCACCCTGCGCGACATTGCCGCCGAAGTGCTGGCGATCGCCCGCTCCGGCCTCAACGCGCGGGGCCGCCTCAACGGTGCGGGCGACAATGAAAGCGGCTTCCTCGCCCCGCTCGATGAGATCGTGGCGAGCGGCAAGGTTCCGGCCCAGCTCCTGCTCGACAAGTATCACGGCGAATGGGGCGGCGACCTGTCCCGCGTCTACGAAGAGGAAATGTGATGCCGGTTGTCGTGGTCGGACAGTTCCGTTTTCCCCCGGAACGGATGGAGGAAGCGCGCGGCGCCATGCGCAAGGTCATGGAGGCCACCCGCGCCGAGGCCGGCTGCATCGAATACAATTTTGCCGAAGACGTGCTCGACCCCGGCCTGATCCGCGTCAGCGAGGTCTGGGAAAGCCGCGCCCAGCTTGGCGCGCACATGAAGACGCCGCACATGGCCGTCTGGGCCGAGGAACGCGCCGCGCTTGGCCTTACGGGGCGCGCGATTACCGTGTTCGAGGCGGACGCGGGGCAGGCCCTGTAATTCCCCCCAGTCCGTTCGTGTCGAGCGAAGTCGAGACACGCGCGCGCGGCATCTCGACTTCGCTCGATGCGAACGGGAATTGATGATCAGGCGGCCTAACTCTGCACAGCCCCCTTCGCGGCCAGCGCGGCGCGGCCATTCACCAGCGCGCGGCCCAGCCGGTGGAGCGGCGCAGTGATCAGGCCGTGGCGGTTCATCCAGGCGTGGTATTCGCGGTACTTGGGATCCTCGCCCAGCAGGTGCCGCTCCTCGGTCAGCGCGCGCCAGTAATAGATCGCGCTGACGCAGCCGAGGAAGAAGGTGTTGCGGATGGCGTCGACCGCCGAACCGCCCGTCACGAAGAACGGCATGGCCGCGCACCACCAGAACAGGTTCTTGGCGAGGTAGGCCGGGTGGCGGGTGTAGCGGTAGGGGCCGTTGGTCAGCACACCCCGGTAGGTCAGGTTGGAAAAGCGCACGCCGAAAGCGACCGTCGCCCAGGCATAGCAGAAGGTCAGCCCCACCAGCAGCATGGCCCAGCCCCACAGCAGCGCGTCCTGCCCTTCCAGCACGTGCAGCCAGTTGTCGTCGCCGCGGGTGTTGGTCAGGTAGAATAGCGGGCGGTCGGCGGGCGCCATCATCTGGAACGGCGGATAGCACAGCAGCGCCGCCAGCCAGCCCGCGAGGTAGGGATTGGCCGAGCGGATCTGCGCGTCGAGCGGCTTCATGGTCAGGATGTAGCCGACCGAGCCGATCTGCTCGTCGAGCACGAACATCAGCGTGACCAGCAGCATGGCCAGCGCCACCGGGCTGTCGAGGAACGTCCCCCAGTCCGGCGCAACCAGGTTGGCGAAGCCGCCCGGCACGATCGAGATCATGAAGGCGGTGAAGAACCCCTTCACTGCCCAGGCCCGGCCATGGATCTTGACCTGCTCGATATCGAACGGCTCGCGCCCGATCAGAGCCGCGCCGAAATGCCAGCAGGCATCGCGCGGCTCCACCATATGGCGGTCGAGCCACAGGACATAGGGCACCGACAGCACGAACAGCGGCACGGCCAGGGTGCCCAGCACGTCCATCGCGATGAAATAGGGATCGGCCCAGTACCACCGCCCCAGGCAATAGAGCGCGGCGATGATCGCCCAGGTGGTCCACAGCCCCGCCAGCTTGGTGATCGACACGTCGAGCACATCGCCCAGCGGCCGCTTCAGCGACCAGTCGAGCCCGGTGGAAGGGCGGCGGTGGACCTTGTCCACGGCCAGCGACCAGACCACCATCGGCAGGGCGGTGAAGACCAGCCCGGTCAACGCCGCGTAAGGCCCGGTCAGCCGCTCGCGCGGGCCGGGCAATTGCAGGGCGTCCGCGATCTGCGGCCAATAATGGCAGACGCCGATCCACAGCAGGAGGCCCGCCACGCCCAGCCAGCCGACAACGGCGGACACGTCGCTGGGCGGCCGGGCATCGGGGGGTGCGGGATCGGCGCTCATCCCCCCCGCCTAGCGGGAAAGGGTTAAGTCACCGGTAACGACGCCAGCGCCGCGCGAGAACGCCAGCAAGTCCGGGCTGACGGAACCGAGCGCGGTGAGCTTACCGCAGCGCCGTGATCTTGCCGCTGTCGTCGAACACGTAGAGCGTGCTGTTGGCCACGACCGGCGCCAGGGTCACCGGGCTGCCGACTTCGGCGGCCAGGACCACGCGGCCATCGGCCACGCTGGCCGAATGGACCTCGCCGCGCGAATTGGCGATCCACAGGCGGTCGCCGGCCAGCACCGGGCCGGTCCAGAATACCTGGTCCTTCTTCTTCTTCTCGTTGCGATAGCGCATCAGCTGGGTCATCCAGCGCACCTTGCCGGTGGCGCGGGCGATGCACAGCAGCTTGGCATCGTCGGTCAAGGTGAAGACCCAGTCGCCCGCCACCGCCGGAGTGGAAATCCCGGCGAGGTTGAGTTCCCAGATGCGCTGGCCGGTGACCAGTTCATAGGCGGCCATGCGCCCGCCCTGCCCCAGCGCGAAGACCCGGCCGCGATCGATGATCGGATCGGCATCGACGTCGGTCAGCACGCCCACCGAGGTCGACAGCGAGGTGCGCGCCAGCGCGTCGGACCACAGCTCGCGCCCGTTTTCATAGCGATAGGCGATCAGTTCGCCGGTCGAGTAGCCTGCGACCACCGTGCCGTTGCCGGCAGCGGGGGCGGCGACGCCGAACACCCCGCTCTGGCCCGAGGCCGCGGCCTTGGTCCACTGCACCGCGCCGTCGGCGGCGCTCAGCGCGACGATCTGGTTGTCCTGCGTCATCACGAAGACGGCGTTGTAGGCGATGGTCGGCGAACCGCGCAGCGGCCCCGCAGGCTTGACCTTCCACACCTGCTTGCCGTCGGCGGCTTCCAGCGCGGCGACTTCGCCGATGCCGGTGGTGATGTAGAGGCGGCCGTCGGCATAGGAGGCGCCGCCGCCGTAGATCGCCGGGGCGCTGTCGCCCTCGATCTTGAAATTGCGGGTCCAGCGTTCGCGCCCGGTTGCCGCATCAAAGGCGTGGACCACGCCCTGGGTGTCCATCACGAACATCTGCCCCCCGCCGATCACCGGCGAGGCAGCGAGGCGCCGCGAGGAGCTGGAACCGGCCACCGACACGGTCCAGACCCGCTGCGGCCCGGCGGCGAGCGCCAGGTTGCCATAGCTCTTGCTGGCGGTGCCGCCGGCCTGGGCCCAGTCCGGGTTGGCGGCGGCGGGCGGCACGATCACCGCGACGCCGGCCTGCGCCGGATCGACCTTGGCCCCGCTTTCGATGCGCGAGAGGATCGGCACGCGGTTGCCCACGGTCGGGGTCGAAGGCTTGTCCTTGCCACCGAACACCCCGCAGCCCGCAAGGCCGAAGGCAAGCGCCAGGGCCATGGGAGCGGCGAGGCGGCGGGAAACGGAACGAGAGGTCATGCGGCGGGTCCTTGACTTGTATCCGTTGGGATCACGGCTGCTGGGCGGGCGCGGGAGCTTCGCCCGCATCGGCGCCCAGCTGGTTGGCCATCTGGCGCATCCGGTCGCGCAGCGAATCCGGCGCGTCCTGGTCCTTGGCGACGGCGGCGAACATCGCGCCCGCCAGATCCGGCTTGCCCAGCTTGAGCAGGGCCAGCCCGGTCATTTCGCCGGCGCTGCCGAACCACGGGTTGCCCGGCACGGCCATCGGCTTCAGCCGGTCGACCACCTGCTGCGGCGGCAGGGCATCGAACCGGATCGCGGTTTCGCGGACCACGGCATAGTCGCGCAGCGGCGCGGGCACTTCGCCATTGGCGGCGATCGCGGCAAAGGCCTTGGCGGCCTCATCGGCCTTGCCCTGTTCCTGCTGGAGCGCGGCGAGCAGCAGCGCGGCGGTTGCCTTGCTGCCATCGCTGCCATCGGTGGTCAGCGGTTCAAGTTCCTTCGCCACGGCAGCGGCCTGCGGCCCGCCCGAACCCAGCTTGTCGAGCGCCAGGACGATCCGTTCGGACCGTTCGGCAGCGGCCTGCTTGTGCGAATGGTCCCACCACAGGTAACCCCCCAGCAGGGCCAGGCCGAGCACGATTCCCGCGCCGAGCGGCTTGCCATAGCGCTGGGCCATGGTGAGCATCTGGTCCTGGCGCAGCGCCTCGTCCACTTCGCGCAGAAAGCCGTCCTGCTGCGCGGCGTCGCGGTCCTGTTTGTTGGTGGATGCAGGCGGAGTGCGGTCGGGAGGCAGGGCCAAGTTCTGAATGCCTTCAATGGCTGATAGACTGTTGTGCCGCGCTGTTTAGCGGATAGGCAATGCTTTTCAACTTCCGATCTCTGGCTTTCCCCCGCTGAAGCGCGGGTGAACGGGGGCAGCGTGCCGGTCTTGCCCCCGCCTCAGCGGGAGATCATGCCAGCAAACTCACTCTCCCCATCGCTCCCGCATAGAGTCGGTCATAGGCCTTCAGCATGACCCCCTCGTCGTATTCGGCCTCGGCGCGGGCGCGGTTGGCCTGCCCGATTGCGGCGCGCGCGGCGGGATCGACCGCCAGCGCGGCGAGCGCGCAGCCCAGTTCCGCCTCGTTTCCGGGCTCGGTCAGTTGCGGCACGTTATCGCTGGCCACCATCGCCGCGATGTCGCCCACGCGCGGCGCGACCACGGCGAGGCCTGCCGCCATCGCCTCCACCACCGAGATCGGGAACTGCTCGCTGTCGCTCGACAGGGCGAACAGGTCGAACAGGCCCATGACTTTCGCAGGGTCCGCGACATGGCCGGGCAGGTGAACGCGGTGGCCGATGTTCAGGCGCATCGCCTCAGCCCGGATCGCCTCGCGCTCAGGCCCCTCGCCCAGGATCACCAGCTGCCAGTCGGCCGGCATTTCGGTGAAGGCGCGCACCAGCCGGGGCAGGTTCTTGACCGCGCGCAGGCCCGCCAGAGTGCCCAGCCACAGCTCGCCCTCGCGCTTGATCACGCGCGGCAGGGCGTCGGGCTTCGGCTTCGCCCCATAGGCCTTGACCGGAATGCCATTGACGATCCGCCGGACCATGGGGCGCGGCTGCTTCCACACTTCCAGCGCGATCCGCTCCAGCGCGCGCGACGGCACCGCCAGCCCCTGCGCGCGGGCTAGCGCCAGGCGGCGATACCAGTTGCGGGCCGGCTTCAGCCCGCCGGCCTCGTCCTCATTGAAGCCGTCTTCGTGGTGGACCAGCGGCGGCAGCTGCAGCCATTCCCCGAACAGGGTATGGGCCATGACCGCATCCATCGCCCCCCAGTTGTAGGTCAGCACCAGATCATAGCCCCGCATCGCCTCGGCCAAGCGCTGGAGGCGGCGGGGAAAGGGCCTGCCGGCGAGGTCCGGAAAGGCGGGCCAGGCAACGCTGAGGCGCGGGTCGATCAGGTGCGCCGCGCCGCGCGCCTCGGCCAGCGAGGAGACGACGGCGTGTTCGATCCCTGTCCCGAACAGGTTCATCAGCTTGACCGTGCGGACTTCCTTGCCGCCCGGATCGAAGCTGGAATGCAGGTGCAGCAGGCGCGGCTTGCGCTTGCTTTCGGCCTTCGCGCCCCCCGACACGCTGGCTCAGCCGATCCGCGCCAGCAGGCGGTCGATCGCGGCGACCGCTTCGGGCTCGTCGAGCATCGGCGCGTGGCCGACGCGCGGCACGGTCACCGCCTCGGCGCCCGGCAGCATGGCCAGCATCTTCGCCTGCGTTTCGGCGGAAATGAGTTCGGACAGCTCGCCGCGCAGCAGCAGCACCGGACGGCCCGCCAGCGCGGCAACCCCCGGCCACATGTCCACCCCCGCCTCGCCGCCCGGCTTGCTGAACGGCTCGGCGATCCGCATGTCGTAATCGTAATGGATCCGCCCGTTGCTGGTCACCACCATGCAGCGCTTGGCCATGGCCAGCCAGTCCGCAATCTCCCAGTCGGGGAAGATGTCGCCCTGGCTTTCCTCCAGCGCGCGGGCGGCGTGCATCCAGGTGGGGAAATTGCGCCCCTGCCCGACATAGCCGCGAATCCGCTCAAGCCCCTCCGGCTCGATCACCGGCCCGACATCGTTGAGCAGCGCCCCCGCCAGCCGCTGCGGCGCGGTCATCGCCATGATCATGGTCATCAGCCCGCCCAGCGAAGTGCCGAAGGCGACGACCCGCTCGATCCCCAGCTCATCCAGCAGCAGGGTCACGTCGTCGACATATTGCAACGGGTTGTAGGTATCGGAATCCTTGGCATAGGCGCTGTCCCCGCGTCCGCGCAGGTCGGGGCAGATCACCCGCCACTCGCCCGCCAGCCGCTCCGCCACCTCTGCGAAATCGCGGGCATTGCGGGTCAGCCCCGGCAGGCACAGGACCGGCGGACGATCGTCGCGCCCCGCATAGTCGCGGTAATGCAGCTTGAGCCCGTCCCGGCTCGTCCAGAAACGGTCGGCAAATTCGGTCATAGATTGGTTTCGCGTTTCCTCGAAAAGCCGGCTGGCTTGCAAGTGGCCTTGTTCGCCCCCACTATCGCCGGATGCAGGCCGAACCGCAAGCGTGCCCCTACACGCCCGACACCCCGATTGCCGAGCTTGCCCCGTGGCTGGCCGATCCGGTCAGCGCGGCGGACTTTCCCGCCGCCAGTCTGCGCTTCCGCAACCGGCGCTGGGACGCGGCGGTCGGCCTCGATTCGCTGGACGATGCCGAATGGGTGCGTCACTTCGGCCGGTTCGAGGCCCTGCCCGGCAACCTGCCCCAGCCGCTGGCGCTGCGTTATCACGGGCACCAGTTCCGCACCTACAACCCGGACCTGGGCGACGGGCGCGGCTTCCTGTTCGCGCAGCTGCGCGATGGCGCGGGCCGCCTGCTCGACCTTGGCACCAAGGGTTCGGGCCAGACCCCGTGGAGCCGACAGGGCGACGGACGTCTGACGCTGAAGGGCGCGGTGCGCGAGATTCTCGCCACCGAAATGCTCGAAGCGCTGGGGGTGAACACCAGCAAGACCTTCTCGGTGATCGAGACCGGCGAGGAACTGTTCCGCTCCGACGAGCCGAGCCCGACCCGCTCCGCCGTGCTGGTGCGCCTCAGCCACGGTCATGTGCGGATCGGCACCTTCCAGCGCCTCGCCTACCTTGAAGAGCGCGAACACATGGCCGCGCTGGTGGACTATTGCCTGCGCGAATTTCCCGGCCCTCCTCCGCCGGACGACGCACCGGGACGGGACGAGCCGGCGGTGATCCTGCTGCACCAGGTGGTCGAACGGCTCGCGCGGCTGGCGGCGGAATGGATGACCGCCGGATTTGTCCACGGCGTGCTCAACACCGACAACATGAACGTGTCGGGCGAGAGTTTCGACTATGGCCCGTGGCGCTGGCTGCCGGCATGGGATCCGGGCTTTACCGCCGCCTATTTCGATCATTCCGGGCTCTATGCCTTCGGCCGCCAGCCGGAAGCGCTCTACTGGAACTGCGGACAACTGGCCGTGGCGCTGCGCGCCCTGGCCGAGGCGCCGCCGCTGGTCGCCGCGCTCGAACGGTTCGGGCCGCTCTACCAGGCGGCGCTGGCCGAACGCTTCCTGTGGCGGCTGGGGCTTGTCCCGCAGGGCGAGGAAGCCGACACCCTGCTGATCGGCGAGGCGGAGCGCTTCATGCGCGAGACGCAGGCCAGCCCCGACGCGTTCTTCCACCGCCACCGCCATGGCCGCAACCCGCCGGACGGCCCCTTTGGCGAGGCGCTGCGCCGCTATGCTCCCGCCGGGGCCGACGATCCGCTGTGGGCTGAGGAGGCGCCGCCCACCCTGCTGATCGAGCGGGTGGAAGAGATCTGGGCAGCGATCGCCGCAAAGGACGATTGGCAGCCACTGGCGGAACAGGTCGCCGCCATGCGCCGGCTCGGCGCGGCACTGGCGGCGGATTAGAGGAATAATCAGGCTTATCGCCTAGCCAGAGTGACAAGCCTTCCGATTCTCGCGGCTTGGGTCTAAGGATTCCGCCGGGAACCCGGGGTCGCAGCCGGCAAGGACGGGGTGGATTAATTGAGCAGTACGCACATCGTATCCTACGAGCCCGCCACCGGCGCCGAACTGTGGCGCGGGAAGCGCGGCAATGTCGACGATATCGTCGGCCGCGCCCGGCGTGCCTGGCCGGCCTGGGCGGCGCAGCCGCTCGCCACCCGCATGGAACTCGTCCGCCGCTTCGCCAATGAAGTGCGCAAGGAAAACGACAAGCTCAGCACCCTGATCGCGCGAGAAACCGGCAAGCCGCTGTGGGAAGCGCGGACCGAGGTCGAAAGCGTCATCAACAAGGTCGAAATCTCGATCCGCGCCTATGCGGAGCGGACTTCGCAGCGCAAGCTCGACAACGCGCTGCAGGGGACCGCTGCCGTGCGCCACAAGCCGCATGGGGTCATGGCGGTGCTGGGGCCGTACAATTTCCCGGCGCACCTGCCCAATGGCCACATTGTCCCGGCGCTGATCGCGGGCAACGCCATCGTCTTCAAGCCGTCGGAAAAGACCCCGGCGACGGGCGAACTGCTGCTACAGTGCTTCCACCGCGCCGGCATCTCCGCCGCCGTGGTCCAGCTGCTGGTCGGCGGGCCGGAGGAAGGCCAGCAACTGATCGCCCACGAAGGGGTGGACGGGGTGCTGTTCACCGGCTCCGCCCACACCGGCATCGCGATCAACCGCAAGCTCTCCTCCCGGCCGGACAAGATCGTCGCGCTGGAAATGGGCGGCAACAACCCCATCGTCGTGTGGGACACGCCCAAGGTGACCGACGCGGCGGCGCTGGTCGTCCAGTCCGCTTTCACCAGCGCCGGCCAGCGCTGCACGGCGGCGCGGCGGCTGATCGTCAAGTCGACGATGTACGACGCGCTGATCGCCGAGGTGAAGCGCCTGTCGGACCGGATCATCGTCGGCGCGCCGTTCGACGATCCCGCCCCCTTCATGGGCCCGGTGATCGACAACCAGTCGGCCGACGGCCTGACCGAAAGCTTCCTCTACCTGCTGAGCCACGGCGGCAAGGCGATCAAGCACCTGGTCCGCCCGCGCGACGACCTGCCGTTTCTATCCCCCTCGATCATCGACGTGACCCAGGTCAGGGAACGCCCCGACGTGGAACTGTTCGGGCCGCTGCTTCAGGTGGTCCAGGTGAGCGATTTCGACGAGGCGATTGCCGAGGCGAACAACACCCGCTTCGGCCTTTCGGCCTCGCTCGTGGGCGGAACTCCCCAGGAATACAATCGCTTCTGGGCCAATCTTCGAGCCGGTGTGATCAACTGGAACCGCCCCACCAACGGCGCCAGTTCCTCCGCGCCGTTTGGCGGCGTCGGCCTGTCCGGCAACCACCGCCCGAGCGCCTATTACGCGGCGGACTATTGCGCCTACCCGGTCGCCTCCAACGAGATGGACCAGCCGCGCGCGGTGATCGGCGTGGGCCTGCGCGAGGGCTGAGCCCAGTTTCGCGGGTGCGGCTTCACAACCCGCTCGTCACCACCTCGACCTGGGTGAACCCTTCAGCCGCAGGGCGCGCATAGATGACGAAGCGCTGGGCGTCCTTGCCGCCGGACACCACCTCGTCCCCGCCCTCGCGCCGCCGCTCGGCGCCGAGTTTGGCGGCGCGGGCGTAGTGAAAGTCGATCACCTCGCCAACCGGCACCGGGGTCAGGTAGCTGACCGCGCGCTGCTTGCAGCCCACCGCATCGCTGCCCGCCGCGACGCGCACGTGGCCGCGCGGATATGGGGCGAGTTCGCCCGGAAGCGCTGCGGCCCAGCCGAAACCATAGGCCAGCTTCTGCTTGCAGGTGGCAGGCGCAAGGGCCAGCGCATCGGCCATGGCCTGCGGCGTAAATGCCGCGACCAGCCGGGATTCCGAAAGGATCACCCGCGGGGCGGGAGCTGGCGGAACCTTGCCCCCCAGCAGCGCCTCCGCCGCAGCGCGGGCTGCCGCGATTTCTTCCGGGCCCTGCTTGGGCCGGGGCACCTCGCCGCTCGCCGGACCGCCGCCGCTCAGCGCCGCCCCGCCATCGTTCTGCGAAACCAGGTCGGGATCGCTCATCAGTGGATCGGCCAGCGCCGCGCTGACTGCCGGATCGCGGTCGGCACGCGGGTCGGCCTTGTCCGCCTTGTCTGCGCAGGCCGCGAGGACGAGCGGAAGGCCGCAGGCAATGGCAACGGTAACGAGTGCTTGGCGCAAGTCGGATCCCCTTCGATCCGCCCCTTCTGCCGTTCGCGTCGAGCGAAGTCGAGACACGCCAGCGCCAACATGTCCCGACTTCGCTCGACACCAACGGGGCGGGCCGGATTCCACCAAGCAAAAAAAGAACGCCCCCGGCCCGAAGACCGGAGGCGCTCCCCGCAGCACAACAGCGCGACCCGGTGCTGCCAGACAATCCTGTCAGATCAGCGGCAGCGCGAATCGCCCCGGTCGATCTCGCGGCCGAGCAGCGCGCCCGCCGCACCGCCGAGCAGCGCACCGAGCGTGCGGTCGCCGCGGCGGCCTGCCACTTCGTGTCCGAGCAGCGCGCCGACCGCACCGCCAACCAGCAGGCCGGTGGTGCCGTCCTTGCGGCGGCAGTAATAGTTGCCGTTGTCGCCGCGCCAGACGCGGGTGCTGGCATAGACCGGCTCGCCATAGCGGCCGTCATAGCGCCCGTAATTGCCCCCGTAATTGCCATTGTAGGCGCCGCCGTAAGAGCCGCGATAGCCGTTCCAGCCGCTACCATAACGGTCCCCGCGCCCGTAATCGCCGCGATAGGTGTCGCTGCGGCGGTAATCGCCCCGGTATTCGCCGCGATGCTGATCGCCGCGATACTGGTCTCCGCGATAGCCGTCGCGATAGTGATCACCGTCGGCGAACGCCGGGGTGGCGGCGGCCATGGCGCCGGGAACGGCAAGGGCAAGCAAGGCGGTCTTGAAGCGAAGGGTCATGGCACGTACTCCGTGATTCGTTGCGTTCAGCTTTAAGCCCTCCAACCTGAACGACCCGCAACGTGCCTGTAAGCAAGCAGCCACGCCGCCCTTGCCCCGGTCCCCTCGCGCGGCTAGCCGAAATGCCATGTCCGGTAATGCCCCCCAGCCGCAGCGCGGCGGCCTGCCCTTTGCGCTCGGGGCGCACCTCGTCTGGGGCCTGCTGCCGCTGTATCTGATGCTGGTGCGGCACGTGCCGGCGTTCGAATTCGTGGCCTGGCGAGTGCTGTTCACCCTGCCCTTCTGCCTGGCGATTATCGCGCTGCGCCGGCAGGGACCGGAACTGCGCGCCGCGCTTGCCAATTGGAAAGTGCTGCGCCTGCTGGTGTTGAGCGCGCTGCTGATCGGGGCGAACTGGACGGTCTACGTCGCCGCGATCCAGGCGGGCCACGTCTTCGCCGCCAGCCTGGGCTACTATCTCACTCCTTTGCTGCAGGTGCTGGCCGGAACGGTGCTGCTGGGCGAAACGCTCAGCCGCCGCCAATGGATCGCCGTTGTGCTGTCGGGCCTTGGCGTCGCGCTGCTGGCGCGCGGCGCGCTGGACATGCTGGGGGTCAGCCTTGCACTGGCGCTCAGCTGGTCGAGCTACGGGCTGGTGCGGCGCTTCGTGCCGGTCGGATCGCTGCCGGGGCTGACCGTGGAAACGATGGTGCTGGCCCTGCCTGCCATGGGCGGTGTTCTGTTGTTCGCGGGCACCCCGGCCGGATCGAGTTTCGGCCACGACCTGCCGACCAGCGCGCTGATCGCCGCCGCCGGGGCAATTACCGCCGTGCCGCTGCTGCTATTCGCCATCGCCGCGCGCCGGATGGACTTTTCCGCGCTGGGCATGGTCCAGTTCACCTCGCCCACGGTCGTGTTCCTGCTGGGCCTGACCATGTTCGGCGAGCCGCTCGATCCGCTCAGGCTGACCAGCTTCGCGATCATCTGGGCGGCGATCGCCCTGTTCGTCTGGGACCTGATCGCCGCGCGGCGCAAGTCAGCCGATCAGGCGCCAGCCTAGCGTTTCGCCCGCGTGGAACGGCACGATGGGGGTGCCGTTCGCATCGATCACCGCCGGCACTTCGCACGGCGCCTTTTCCAGTGTGACCGAGGTCGGGTTGACCGGCAGGCCATAGAAGGCCGGACCGTTGAGCGAAGCAAAGGCCTCGAACCGGTCGAGCGCGCCTTCCTCCTCGAACACGGCGGCATAGCTTTCCAGCGCATAGGGCGCGTTGAAAATGCCCGCGCAGCCGCAGGCGGCTTCCTTGGCGGCGACGGCATGGGGCGCGCTGTCGGTGCCGAGGAAGAACTTCGCGCTGCCCCCGGTCGCCGCCTTGCGCAGCGCCAGCCGGTGATGCTCGCGCTTGGCGACCGGCAGGCAATAGGCGTGCGGGCGAATGCCGCCCGCGAACATCGCGTTGCGGTTGATGTGGAGGTGCTGCGGCGTGATCGTCGCGCCCACGTGGGGCGCGGCGGCCTCGACGAACTGCGCGGCATCCGCCGTGGTGATGTGTTCGAACACCACCTTCAGCGCCGGGAAGCGGGCAATCAGTGGGGCCATGACCCGCTCGATGAACACCGCCTCGCGGTCGAAGATGTCGATTGCCGGGTCGGTCACCTCTCCGTGGACCAGCAGCGGCATGCCGATTTCCTGCAACGCCTCCAGCGCCGGGTAAATGTTGGCGACATCGGTGACGCCGTGGGCCGATCCGGTGGTCGCATGGGCGGGATAGAGCTTGGCGGCGGTGAACACGCCCTCTGCATGGCCGCGCCGCAGCTCGTCCGGGTCGATCCCGTCGGTCAGGTAGGCGACCATCAGCGGCGCGAAGTCGAGATGCTGCGGCAGGGCGGCCAGGATCCGGTCGCGATAGGCCGCCGCCGCGTCCACCGTGCTGATCGGCGGCGAAAGGTTGGGCATCACGATCGCGCGGGCGAACTGGCGCGCGGTGTGGGGCAGCACGCCCGCCATCACCGCACCGTCGCGCAAGTGGACGTGCCAGTCGTCGGGCCGGCGGATGGTCAGGCGAGTCGCGGTGCTGGTCATGCCGCGCGCATACCGCAGCGCGCCGCGCGATGACAGCTTGTCGTCCCCGCTCGGCGGTTCGTCGAACCCGTTCGACGGCTGACCGGCAGCCTGCCCCCTCCATCGAAGCCCGCGCGCCTGCCCCGGCCCGGCCCGCTAGGCGCGAGGATGAAGGAAAGGCCGCCAATGCGCGGCATCGTGGGGAGAATTCATGCGCTCGTTGCACCGCCTCGCGGCATCCACCCTTGCGCTCGCCGCTGCCCTGCCGACGACGGCGCTGGCGCAAAGCACAGGGGAAAATGCGGTCGCATCGGCCGAGGACGCTTTCGGCACCTTCACCGGGCACGAGCAGATCGGCGTCTATGACGAAGGCAACGTGCGCGGATTTTCCCCCGGGACGGCAGGCAATTACCGGATGGAGGGGATGTATTTCGACATCCAGGGCAGCCTCGGCAACCGGGCGATCGAAGGCTCGACCATCCGCGTCGGCCCGGCGGCGCAGGGCTATGCCTTCCCCGCGCCGACGGGCATCGTCGACCTCCAGCTCAAGAAGGCGGGCGAGAAGCTGACCGTGGCGCCCTTTGCCTCGGTCGACAGCTTCGGCTCGCGCAGTTTCGAACTTGATGCGCAGGTGCCGCTGGCGGGCAAAGAGCTGACGCTCGCCGCCGGGGTTGGAATCGGCCGCAGCCGCTATGGCACGGGCGGCGGGGCGAACGATTTCAGCGTGGGCGTGGTTCCGCGCTGGCGGCCGAGCAGCAATGTCGAGGTGCTGGCCTTTTTCAACCACCGCCGCGATTCCAACCAGGACGCGCAGCCGCTCTATTTCGCCACCGGCAGCTTCATTCCCGCCTATGTCGCGCGCGACAACCACCCCGGCCCGGACTGGGCGAAAAGCGACAACCGCAGCACGGCCTATGGCCTGGCCGGCCACGCCAACCTGGGCGACTGGACGGTGCGCGCCGGCGTGTTCCGCTCGCGGTTCTCGCAGGATTTCGGCTATGCGAACCTCGTCGGGATCAACGCCGACACCAGCACCGATCGGATGGTCTATGCCTTCCCCGGCAGCAAGGCGGCATCGTGGAGCGGCGAACTGCGCCTCTCCCGCCGCATCCCGGACGGCAGCCGCGCGCACCTGATCACCGCCTCGCTGCGCGGGCGCTCGATCGACGCGCATTATGGCGGGGGCGACCTGGTGGAACTGGGCAGCGCTGCGCTCAACCAGCGGATTCGTCCACCGCGCCCCGCCTTCACCTTCGGCGCCCAGACCGATGACGAGACGCGGCAGGTGACGGCCGGGATTTCCTACAGCCTGCGCTGGGATGGCATCGGTGAAGTGACCGCCGGCGTGCAGCGCAGCCACTATGTGAAGCGAGTCGCCACCCCCGGCGCGCCGCTGGCCGAGGGGACGAGCGACGTAACCCTGCCCAGCTTCAGCGCAGCCGTGCCGGTGACGAACAAGCTGGCGCTCTACGGCAGCTACGTGCGCGGGCTGGAGGACGCCGGCACCGCGCCGGGCTATGCCGCCAACGCCAACCAGGTGCTGCCCGCGATCCGCACCAGCCAGTACGATTTCGGCCTGCGCTGGTCGCCGGTGAAGGACACCACGCTGATCCTGGGCTATTTCCACATCTCCAAGCCCTACATCGATCTCGACGTGAACAACGCCTACCGCGTGCTGGGCAGCGACACCCACGAGGGGATCGAGCTGAGCCTGACCAGCAACGTCACGAAGCACCTGCGGATCGTTGCGGGCGGGGTGTGGCAGGACCCCAGGGTGACGGCTTCCAGCACCATCGCCGAGCCGGTCGGCAAGCGCCCCGTCGGCCTGCCGCGCCTGCGCACCCGATTCAACGTCAACTGGACCCTGCCCTTCGCTCCGGCCGTGACGCTGGACGCCTATGTCAATCACGAGAGCAGCGCCTATGGCACGGTCGACAATGCCGTGAAGGTTCCCGGCGCCACCCGCGTCGGCGCCGGCGCGCGCTATCGTTTCACCATCGCGGGGCGGCCGGTGACCGCGCGGGTCGGGCTCTACAACATCTTCGACACGCAATTCTGGGTGCCGGTCGGCGGCGGCTATTACGGCTACAACGTCCGCCGCAACGTCCAGGCCTGGCTGACGACGGAATTCTAGGCGCACGAACGGCAAGGCTGGTGCACGGGGCGCATTGCCAAGCGCGCGCCCAGTCCCCACCTTGCGCGCCATGACCGCTACCCGCCTGACCAGCCGCGCCGTGATCCGGCTGTCCCCGCTTGACGAGGGCGAGGATGTCCGCGCCTTCCTGCAGGGCCTCGTCACCAACGACGTGACCGGCCAGCTGCCCGTCTGGACCGCCCTGCTCAGCCCGCAAGGCAAAGTGCTGTTCGATTTCCTCGTCTGGGCTGACGGTGCGGACCTGCTGCTCGATTGCGAGGTCGCCGCCGCCGAAGCACTGGCCAAGCGCCTGTCGCTGTACCGCCTGCGCCGCCGGATCGGCATCGCGCCCGACCCCGCGCTCGCCGTTCACTGGCAGGCCGGTGACGGTCCCTCGCCCGATCCGCGCCTTGCAGCGCTGGGCCAGCGCCGGCTGGGCAAAGCGGATGGTGAAAGCGCCGAAGACCAATGGCTTGCACATCGCCTTTCACACGGTGTCTGCGAAGGCTCCAGCGAACTGGCTGACCTGCTCTGGCTGGAATGCAACGCCGCCGAACTGAACGGCGTGTCCTTCACCAAAGGCTGCTACGTCGGGCAGGAGAATACCGCACGGATGAACTGGCGGCAGAAGGTCAACCGGCGGCTGCTCGTGGTGCCGCTGCCGGACAGCGATCCCGCCCGCCAGCGCGCGGCCTGGCCGCAGTTGGGCCTCGCGGTCGATCACCGCCGGGTGGAGGACATCCGCCCGGAATGGCTGCCGGAGTGGTTGAAGTTGGATCAGGACCAGTCCTGAGCAGCCCACCTGGCTTCGCAATGACGATGAAGCGTACTCGACCGTCCTAGCAGGCCTCCGCCGGCCCCAGCCCGGCAACGATCGCTGCATCGACCAGCATCTGCGTCGCCGTTTCCCGCGCGGAATCGCGGTCCAGCCCCAGCGAGCGGGTCAGCGGCGCACCCAGCATGGCATCGCCCAGCGCCATCATGCACAGCGCGTGAGCCGCAGGCCGCATCTTGCCGCCGCCATGCTCGTCAAGCTCGCTGACCAGGTCGTGGATCACCTCGACCAGCGGATCGAGCGCGTCCTCGTTGCCGTGGAGCAGCATCCACCCCGCCAGCGCGGCCCCGCCCTCGCGGTCGAACGCGTCGAACGCCAGGTCGACGATTGCACGCGGCGAACCGCCCTCACCCGCGCGGTTGGACTTGACCGTCTCGGCGATCACTTCGCAGACCTGCTCGGCATGATATTCCGCCAGCGCCTTCTGCAGGCCCGAAGCCGATCCGAAATGGTGCAGCAGGTTGGCGTGGGTGCGGCCGATTCGCGTGGCGACGGCCTTCAGCGTGACGGCCTGCGGACCCAGCTCGATCAGCAGCGCGCGCGCCGCTTCCAGCGCGGCAAGGCGGCTCTCTTCCTGGGTCAGACGTTTTCTAATTGACATGAGTGTAAGTTGCACTAACTTTATTGGTATGAACGCACCTGCAAAATTCCCGCTCGACGTAGAACCCGCCGCAGCTTCGGGCAAGGCGGTTCCGACCCCCGCAGACCTGGTTATCACCGTGCGCGACCAGCGTTTCGGGCGCGAGCAGCGACCCAGCCGCTGGTGGCTGGGCGGCGATCCGATCGGTTCGGCCTGGCACAATGCGCTGTCCGCCACTTTCCCGCGCGGCGAAGCCATGTTCATCGAGGCGGTGAAGGCCTTCCGCGACGGCGCCTCGCCCAAGCTGGAGGCCGAGATCCGCGCTTTCGTTCGCCAGGAGATCAACCACACGCGCGAACACATCGTGTTCAACACCGCGGCCGAGGCGGCGGGCTATGACATGAAGAAGATCGACGACCGTCTGGAAAACGTCATGTCGCAGATCAAGCAGCGCCCGCCGATCGTGAACCTGGCCGCGACCATTGCGCTGGAACACTACACCGCGATCATGGCGCACGAATTCCTCGCCAATCCGAAGCACTTCAAGAACGCCGAGCCGGACACGGCCGCGATGTGGCGCTGGCATGCGATGGAGGAAATCGAGCACAAGGGCGTCGCCTTCGACACCTATCTCCACGCCACCCGCGACTGGAGCCGCTGGCGGCGCTGGAAGCTGAAATCGCTGATGATGATGCTGATCACCCAGAGCTTCATCCGCAACCGCTGGAACGACACGCTCGACCTGCTGGCCCAGGACGGGCTGACCGGCTGGAAGGTCAAGGCCTGGCTCGCGTGGTATCTGTTCGGCACCCCCGGCGTCCTGCGCAAGATCGTGCCGGCCTGGTTCGCCTACTTCATGCCCGGCTTCCACCCCTGGAAGCACGACGACCGCGCCCTGATCGGCAAGGCCGAAAGCGAATTTCCCGACGCGGTGATGCCGGCCACGGCCTGATCGATCACCGCGAGTTGAAATCGAAAAGGCCCCGCCGGATGGCGGGGCCTTTCTGTTTTGGGTCAGGCGGCTCGCATCACCCCTGCGGCGTCATCGTCCCCGTCGCAATCGCACGGCGGACCAAGCCGGATGCGGTGTTCAACGGATTGCGCGACATAGCCCCGCGACAGGCTGAAGCGCTGGCGCAAATGCCCGGTCGGCCGGAAACCGACCTTGCGCAGCACCGCGCCCGACGCGGGATTGTCGATGAAATGCCCGGCCACGATATCGCGGTGGCCAAGCACCCTGGCCAGCCGCAGCACGGCACGCGAGGCTTCGGTCGCATAGCCCTTGCCCCAGTGTTCGCGGGCGAACCAGTAACCCAGTTCCACCTCGCCATTGCTCTCCGCCAGGCCGACGCAGCCGATCAGCTCCGCCGGGGCGCTGCTGGTCGGCAGGGTCACGAAGAAGTGCGGGCAGCGCTGATCCTGCGGCTGACTGGCGAACCTGCGCGCATCGTCTGCCGTGTAAGGCCAGGGCGCCTGGGCGAGGTTCTTCACCACGCCCTCGTCGCCGATCCGGCCGAGCAGTTCTTCCCAGTCCTCGGGCCAGCCCGGCCGAAGGAACAGCCGTTCGCTGCGAATGAACATTACTGAATTCTCCCGTGGTCCATCCCGCAGGCCCGATCTAGGCCGGCCAGGTGACAAAGCCATTACGCCTGCGCCGGGATGACCTCTGTACGGGGCATCCGGTTCCAGGCGACTGAGGGAGAATCAAAAAAGGGAGACGGGTTGGCCCCTCTCCCTCGTTCGGCCGGCTCGTTGCGTCCGGCGGGGCCATCCCATCAAGGATGGCCCGTTATCGACCATCCGTTATTCGGCGGCAGCTGCCATGTCGACCGACACGTACTTGCGGCCCAGCTTGCCGTCGTGGAAGCGTACGCGACCTTCGGCGAGCGCGAACAGGGTGTGATCCTTGCCCATGCCGACATTGTTGCCCGGGTACACGCGGGTGCCACGCTGACGGATGATGATGTTGCCGCCGATCACTTCCTGACCGCCGAACTTCTTCACGCCAAGGCGACGGCCAGCCGAATCACGACCGTTACGCGAGGAGCCGCCTGCTTTCTTGTGTGCCATGTCGATCTACTCCGGATTCTTATTCAGCAGCCGCAGCGGCTTCAGCGGGGGCGGCCTTCTTGGCCGCAGCCTTCTTCGCCGGGGCTTCGCCACCGACGGCGACGATGCGCAGCAGGGTCATCTGCTGGCGATGGCCGTTCTTGCGACGATAGTTGTGGCGGCGACGCTTCTTGAAGACGATCACCTTTTCCGACTTCGCCTGAGCGATGATTTCGGCCGAAACCACGACGCCCTTGGCATCCTTGATCTCGCCGCCGTCACCGGCCAGCAGGACATCGCCCAGGGTAATGGTCTCACCAGCTTCGCCAGCCAGCTTCTCAACCGCGATCTTGTCTCCGGCGGCAACCCGATACTGCTTGCCGCCCGTGCGCACTACTGCGAACATGATGCCCTATTCCGTTCTATCAACTTTCCGCCCAGCCAGTCGCCAGCGGTGCGCCGACCTTCCCGCCGAATGGCAGGGTGCCGGAAGAAGGGCCGCCCCTAATCCAAGCCCGGGCGGGTGTCAACGAGGTTCCTGCCGGATTTGTGAGTCATTGTCCGCCTGACGGCGGTGCGGAAGGTCCGTCCGGGTCTTCCTTGCAACACCAGCCCGCACCGCCGTAAGCCGCACCACAATCTCCCGCACTACCCATGCCTGACCATCCTTGCTAGGAACCGGCCATGCGCCGCGTAACCTCGATCCTGCTGCTGGGTGCAGCCAGCCTCGCCCTTGCCGCCTGCGCCGATGACGCGGCCCGTTATCCCAGCCTCGCGCGGCGTCCGGCGGAATATCCCCAGCCGCCCCCGCCGCCCCCAGCTCCGGCGCCGCAACCTTCGGCCGAGGTGCTCGGCAAACTCGATGGACTGGTTGCCCGCGCACGCGGCGCGGATGCGCAGTTCCGGCAGAAGGCACCAGCCGCGATCGCGAAGATTCGCGCCGCCTCGGGCGCGGCCGTGGCCAGCGAGTCCTGGGCAGAGGCGACCATCGCCCTGTCCGACCTCGAATCGCAGCGCAGCGCGGCGATGATCGCGCTCGCCGATCTCGACGCGCTTTACGCTGCCGAGCGGGTGGCGGGCAGCGACACCACCGCGATCGAATTCGCCCGCAGCCAGGTGCTGGACATGGTGGCCAGCGAGGATTCGGTACTGGCGGGTCTCAGGGGCGCTTTGGCGAGCTGACTTCGACGCTAGCCCCACCGCGCCAGGTCGGCGTGATCCTGTTGGCGCGGTTCGATCCAGTGCCATTCCCCGGCGCGCCGTTCGCGCTTCCAGAACCACGAATCGCTCTTGAGGTGATCCATCGCGAAGTCGGCCGCCGCGAAAGCATCGCGGCGGTGGCGCGCGGCGGCGGCGACCAGGACGATCGGTTCGCCCGGCGCCATCTCCCCGTGGCGGTGGACAATCAGCAGACCATCGAGCGCCCAGCGCGCCAGCACGGTCTCGCCCAACGCGCTCATCCCCGGCAGGGTCAGCGGCGGATAGTGGCGCAGTTCCAGCGCCTCCACCCCTTCGCCCGCGCGCACCTGGCCGAGGAAGCTGACCACCCCGCCCGCCGAGGGATGGGCGGCGGTGAAGGCCGCCAGCTGCGCGGCAGGATCGAAGGCTGCGCCCAGCAGGCGGACATCCGCCGCCACGCCTAGCCCCCGCTGACGGGCGGCAGGAAAGCGATCTCGTCACCCTCTTCCAGCACGATCCCGCCGCGTTCGGTGATCAATTCGCCGTTGCGGGCGATTCGCACCCGATCGCCCAGCAGGGCTACGGCCAGTTCGACCGGCAACCCGGCCAGCACCGCTTCCAGCGGCCCCGGCGCCACGTCGCGCTCAGGCCCGCCGGCCAGATCCTCCAGCCGTCCCAGAAACACCAGTTTCGCCATCTATCCTCCGGTTGCCGACATGTGCCGCGCCAGTGCGGGAGCTTCGCCCCGCGCGCGAATCGCAAAGTGGTGGCGCTCCGGCTTGATCCGCATCGCCGTGGCCAGGGCGCCGGCCAGCGCCGCATCGGGATCGGCCGAACGCAGCGCCGCGCGCAAGTCGACCTGCTCCGTCCCGCCAAGGCAGGGATGGAGCTGGCCCGTCGCCGTCACCCGCACCCGGTTGCAGCCATCGCAGAAATTGCCCGTGAGCGGAGTGATCAGGCCCAGCCGCCCGCCGGTTTCGGCCACGTCGAAATAGCGCGCCGGCCCGCCGGTGCGATGCTCGCTGGGCGTCAGCGTGAAGCGCTGCTCGAGAACGGCCCGCACCGTGGTCAACGGCAGATAGTGGTCGAAGCGGTCCTGCTCGACCTCGCCCAGCGGCATGACCTCGATCAGGGTCAGGTCCATGCCCTGCCCGTGCGCCCAGGCGATCAGGTCCGGAAGCTCGGCCTCGTTGATCCCTTTCAGCGCGACGGTGTTGAGCTTGACCCTCAGCCCGGCGGCCCGCGCCGCCGCGATCCCTTCCAGCACGTCGGGCAGGCAATCGCGCCGCGCGAGGCGGGCGAAGGTCGCGCGGTCCAGCGTGTCGAGCGAGACATTGATCCGCCGCACACCCGCCGCCGCGATGTCCTCCGCAAATTGCGCCAGCCGAGTGCCGTTGGTGGTGAGGGTCAGTTCCTCCAGCACCCCCTTGCCGTCATCGACGCCCAGCCTGCGCCCCAGCGCCCGGATCAACTCGATCATGTCGCGCCGGACCAGCGGCTCGCCGCCCGTCAGACGCAGCTTGGTCACGCCCCGTTCGATAAAGCCCAGCGCCAGCCGGTGGAGTTCCTCAAGGCTGAGCACCTCCGAGCGCGGCAGGAAAGTCTGCCGTTCGGGCATGCAATAGCTGCACCGCAGATCGCAGCGATCGGTTACCGAAAGCCGCAGATACGTAATCCGCCGCTGGAACTGGTCGACGAGGGTCATGCCCCGGAGTGTAGCACGGCTCCGGCCCCGGCGTCATCCAGCGGCAGGTACTGGCCCGTCAGCCCGCCCGCTTCGCCCAGATAGTGCTCTGCCGCGCGAGTCGCAGCCTCGGTGGCAGAGGCCACCGCATTGACCCGGCGCGGCGCGGCGGCGCGGGCCAGCATCTGCACGGCGGCGAGTCGCCAGCCGCGATGGGCGTGATCGGCGGGCGGGAAGACCAGCAGCAGATCCTCCCCCGCGCCTGCCAGCGCGGGCGCGACATCGCCGTGGAACCGGGCGGCGGCCTCCAGCGGGTCGGAGGGAAGCCCCTCCACCGCCACGCGCCGCATCAGCGCCGCTCCCGCGTCAGGGTCATGCCGATCTTCTCGCCGTTCTCGCTGATCGCCAGCTTGACGATCTTGACCGTCACCGCCTCGACCCGTTCGTCCTGCACGAACAGCGTTTCGCAGACATGGTCGGCCACCGCCTCGATCAGCTTGAAGTGGACGCCCTGCGGCAGCGCTTCGGACGCCGCGAACTTGAGGTCCATGTAGTTCTTGCTGGCTTCGAGCGGAGTGTCGGGCAGATAGCGCTCCGCCGCGCGCAGCCGCACCGTAATGCTGAAGCGCAGCGGCTGGGGACGGCCGGTTTCCTCCGAATAGATGCCGGTCAGGACATCGTGTTCGAAATCGGCGACTTCCAGGATCAGACTATCGGCCATTTGTATGCCTTACTTACAATTCAAGCCGCAGTCCAGCGGGCGAAGATCGCGGTGGGGAGCAAACGGGCGCCCTCACCGTCCTCGCGCACGGCCAGATCGCCATGTTCGATCCGGCCCGGCAGGCCAGCGAAGACCTCGTCCAGCAGGCCCGCCAGCGCGAGCGAGCTCATCCGCACGGCATAGACCGTCAGAAACAGGAAGCGGCTGTTTTCATCCAGCAGGCGGCGGCAATCAGCCACCAGCCCCGGCAGGTGCTCTTCCAGCCGCCACACCTCGCCCTCCGGTCCGCGCCCGAACTTGGGGGGATCGAGGATGATCCCGTCATAGCGCCGCTCGCGCCGCACTTCGCGCGCGGCGAACTTGGCGGCATCGTCGACGATCCAGCGCACCGGGCGGTCGGCCATTCCGGCGAGCGCGGCGTTCTCGCGCGCCTGGGCGACCGACTTCTTGCTGGCGTCGACGTGCGTCACGCGGCCATGGTGCGACAGCGCGAGCGTGCCGACGCCGGTATAGCCAAACAGGTTGAGGCTCTCGAACCCCGTCTCGCGGGGGGCTGCGGCATATTGCTCGCCCATCCAGTCCCACACCGGGGCCATGTCCGGGAAGAAGCCGAGGTGGCGGAACGGAGTGCACTGGGCGGTGAAGCGCACCGCCCCGTTGCCATTGTCGTCCCCATTGGGCCAGGACAGCGGCCAGCCCTCGCGCGGGGGCGGGTTCTGGCCATAGGCCCAGCGCCCGCCGCCGTCCTCGTCCGATCCCGGCACGAATTCGCCATTCGCTGGCCAGTGCGTCAGGCGCGGGGTCCACAGCGCCTGCGGCTCGGGCCGGATGAAGCTGTAGGGGCCGTAGCGCTCATACTTGCGGCCATGGCCCGAATCGACCAGGCCGTAGTCGGCCCAGCCGCTACCGGTAAGAAGCAGCGGCTGGTGGGCCAGCTGCGCCATCAGCCGCGCGGCACCGCGTGGGCTGCGATGAAGTCGGCAATCGCGGCGTAGTCGCCGGGCAGTTCGACCATCCGCTCCTCGCGCTCGAACAGGTCGCCGATGCGGGTCGGCAGGCTGGGGCGCTGGCCCGTGGCGCGTTCCACCGCGTCGCGGAACTTCGCGGGGTGTGCCGTCGCCAGCGTCACCACCGGCACGTCCGGCGCGATGCCGGCGGTGCGGGCGGCATGGAGCCCGATGGCGGTGTGCGGATCGAGCAGTTCACCGCAGTTCTCCCAGGCCCAGCGGATCGCCTGTGCCATCTGGTCGGCATCAGCGCGGGCGCTGGTGAACAGGGCGGCGGCACCTTCGCGCTGGGCGTTGGTCAGCTGCATCGCCTTGGTCGATTCGAACCCTGCCATCTGCTCGGCCATGGCCTTGCCGTCACGGCCGTTCAGGTCGAACAGCAGGCGCTCGAAGTTCGAGGACACCTGGATATCCATCGACGGCGCGGCGGTCGGCGTCACCGTTCCCGCCGAATAGTCGCCATTGGTCAACGCGCGGTGGAGGATGTCGTTGACGTTGGTGGCCACGATCAGGCGATTGATCGGCAGACCCATCCGCGCCGCGACATAGCCCGCGAACACATCGCCGAAGTTGCCGGTCGGCACGGCGAAGGCCACTTCGCGGCGCGGCGCGCCCAGCTGCAGCGCGGCGGCGAAGTAATAGACCACCTGCGCCATCAGCCGCGCCCAGTTGATCGAATTGACCGCGCCGATGGAAAAGCGGCTGGTCATCGCGG
>Ga0116175_1000461_pt1 | contig 28739 bp, 21 predicted proteins | sample AD_UKC125_MetaG_FD_89802 | JGI IMG/M metagenome (GOLD analysis project Ga0116175, IMG submission 89802) | Active sludge microbial communities of municipal wastewater-treating anaerobic digesters from USA - AD_UKC125_MetaG | ecosystem: Engineered > Bioreactor > Anaerobic > Digestate | place: USA... | reverse complement strand
GAGCGGAATGATGCGCAGTCCCCCTGCGGGCAGTTCGGGCAGAGCGTCAGCCACTGATGGCCTCCAGAGCGGTGATAACGGCATCGACTTGGTCAACGGTGGCCTCGATCAACGGCAAGCGGACGGTCGCACCGCACAGTCCCTGCCGCGCCAAGGCGCCCTTGACCGTGATGGCTGCCTGGGTGGCGAAGATTGCGTCGTTGGGGGGCAGACTCTGGAAGTGCAGTTGCCGCGCGCGAGCGAGGTCGCCGGCCAGAAACGCTTCGCGCATCGCTTTGAGCTGCGGTGCCACGAAGTGGCCGATCACGCTGACGAAACCGGTCGCCCCGATCGCCAACAGGGGCAGGTTCAGGCCGTCCTCGCCGGAGTAGTAGAGCAGGTCCGTCGTCGCCAGGACCCGCGCCGATGCCATCAGGTCCCCCTTGGCGTCCTTCACGGCAGCGATGTTGGGGTGTTCGGCGAGAGCCACCAGCGTGGGCGTGGCGATCTCAGCCGCTGACCGGCCCGGGATGTCATAGAGCATGTTCGGGAGGTCGGTGGCATCCGCGACGGTGCGGAAGTGGGACAGCAGCCCGGCCTGCGGGGGCTTGTTGTAATAGGGGGTCACGACCAGCAGTGCATGGGCGCCAGCAGCGGCGGCGCGGCGAGCCAGCGCCACGGTGTGCGCGGTGTCGTTCGTCCCGACCCCGGCGATGACCTTGGCCCGGTCTCCCACCGCATCCACGACGATGCGGACAACCTCGTCCTTGGTGTCGTCGCTGGTGGTCGGCGCCTCGCCGGTGGTGCCGTTGACCACAAGACCGTCGTTACCGCTGTCGACCAGATGCGTGGCCAGGGCAGCTGTCGCCTCCCGGTCCAGCGAGCCGTCGTTGTGGAACGGGGTGACCATCGCCGTGATCACCGTGCCGAATGCCTGCTGCATGTCCACCACGCTACCGGGGATCTCCAGGACTAGGGAGCGACCCGGCCGTTGCGCTCGAAGGCCGCATGGGTCAGCGGCATCAGTTCGGCCCAGAAGACCTCCATCTTGTCCGCAACCATCTCGATCTCACGCTGCGGGAACGATGGGAAGGCAGAGTCGGGCCGCTTGGTCCGCAACGACAGGAAGTTCATCAGGGCGCGCGCGTTCATCGTGACGTACATGGAGCTGTAGGTACCGACCGGAAGCACGGTCCGCGCCACTTCCCGCGCGATGCCTGCGTCAAGCATGCTCTGGTAGGCCGCGTAGGCCCCGGCACAGGCGGCGGTGATCTCGCGTACGGCCACCTCGTACTGCTCAGCGGTGCCCTCGACGAAATCGTAGGCGCCCGGCTTGCCCTCTTGGACGAGCCGCCGCTCCGGAGCCGGCACGTAGAACACCGGCTGCAACTCGCGGTAGCGGCCACTTTCCTCGTTACCTTGTCTTGAGATATGTCAGGAGTGGGCGTATGGTCTCGATTATCGGAGAGCGTCGGCTGGCCTATGCTGCCACGCGATGGCGGGAACAGGCGGGGGGACGGCGGTGAGACTGTTCTTCACGCGCGTGCCGTCGGCGGACGGGCTGGCACGTGAGGTCCGTGCTCTTCGCTTACCTGCTGGTCGCGAGGCTGCCCGGATTGGTGACGCGTTGTCGCGAGTGTCGCGTGGGACGGTGATGTCGGGCATGCCGTTCGTGCTGTGGGATGACGGTTCATATGCGTCTGAGGTGAATGCGTTTCTTCGGGGTCTTCCGTTGGGCTACACCGCAGATGGGATTCCCACCGGTCGGCCGACGCGGAGCCGGGAATCGTGGAAGGCGATCGCGACGGACCTTGTTGTGTTCGGGTCGTGGCTGAGTGACGTGCGTGGCGTGCCGTTGTGGTCGGCGACGACCCGGGACGCTCATGCGTATCACGAGGCGCGGCGGGTTGTGCCGGTCGGATTGGCAGGAACACCGGCTGTTACTGCTGGCACGTGGAACCGGAATCACACTCACCTGAAGCGGCTTTATGACTATGCGCTGGCCGCGGGTCTCGCGGAAGTCAATCCGTTCGGTGTCACCGGATTCGGACGTGAGGTTGCGGTCAGGTCGCGGAAAGTTCGGTTCATCTCACTGGACGTGTTCGATCAGTGGTGTGAGGTGGGTCTGCGCGGGGAGGCGGCGGTGTCAGGCTGGCGTGAATCCCAGCAGGCGACCAGGAATGTCGTGTTCGCGCAGTTCCTGCTGCGCACTGGTGTGCGCCTGACGGAGGGGTCTTCGCTGCTGGTGAGTGACCTGCCTGGGCGTGTCGCGGTGGGCACGCGAGGAGTGCTTCACCTGCCGGGAGCGATCACTAAGGGCGGTGTGGATCGGGATGTGTACTTGACACCTGCTGGCCTGCAGCCGGTCAACGAGTGGATGGACGTGGAACGCCGGGGTCTTGTGGCGCGGGCATTGGATGAGAACAGGTACCAGGGAGACGGTTTCATCGTGGGCAGGCTAGACAGGAGTCGGGTGAGACTCAGGGACGGCACTTCGGCGCGAACGGACCAGATGATTCCGGAGACGCGTCGAAGGCTGATTCTCACGGATCAGGGCGGTACTGTTCTGGAGCCAGCCGCTTTGTGGCTCGGGAACGACGGCCTGCCATTGAGCCCGTCGTCGTGGCATTCCGTGTTCCGCCGGGCGAATGACAAGTGCGCCGAGGCCGGGTTGAACGTCCGCCTCACCCCGCACATGCTTCGGCACACCTTCGCGGTACACATGTTGTCGTTGCTGCTGGCCGAGTCAATGCGTCCCATCCGACAGATGCTGCACAGTGGAGCGGATGCTCACACGGTGGCGCTGCGTCGACTCCTAATTGATCCTGTCCGGATGCTTCAACTTCTACTCGGGCACGCGCACTACACCACGACCCTCGATCATTACTTGCCGTATGTGCAGCAGGCCACGGAGGTGAGCGACGCGGCTGTTGACCGTTGGCAAAGCGTTGTTGGCCCGCGTCTGCAACTCCTTGAGGACGGTGGACTGTGACTGAATCCGGGGGCACGCTGGGGCCTCATCGTCGGCGTGCTCGCTTCGCCCCGACACCCGCACCATTGTCACCGTCAGACACTGAACGCGAACCGAGACAAGTTCGCGTGAAGACGGGGCATATGGTGTCCATCGGCTTGCCGACGACAGCAGCCACCGTGCTGCAGGACGCCCTTACGGAGGCGTTGGCTGCATGCTGGGAGCGTCAACCCCCGCGATCGGTGGACACCCTGCGACAGTTCAGGAACGCTGCCGGATGCCTGCTCAGGGTCGTTGATGAGGTTGCTGAGAGTCCCGCGACTTTCGCCCTCGGCGATCTGACGGTTGAGCATTTGGCTCTGGCTGAGACTGCTTACGCCAGGACACGAACAACCGCGTCGACAGTTCCAGTCCGAACCGTCGCCGCGCGGCTTCGCGACATCGTGGTGGAGGCAGGGTCATCGCACTGCCTAACCGATGGGTTGCGGGAAGAACTGGACCGCTTCACCGGGTCGTTTGCTGGCACGCCGACACGTGAGTATTCGTCGGTTCCAACTGAGCCGCTGGCAGACGACGCCCGAAGGGCGATCACCTCGTATGCGATTGATCAAATCAACGAGTACCTTGCCCGGCGACGAAGGGTGGAGGATGCCGACGGCGACTTGAGTGTGGCGTTGGAATGGCTCAAAGAGCATGGGCCGACCGCCCGACCGAACCTTCCGCCGCGCATCCAGCGGGCGCTGCGAGTGTCGGGCTGGTCAATCATCGACGCCACCCGTCTGCTGTTTCCCGACCAGAGCGATCTGTTTCCGTTCCTCGTCATGCTGATGTTGAAGACGGGGCTTGAACCAGAATCAGCAAAGACTCTGCCTCGTGAATGTGTGCACAACAACATGAGCGGGTACGCGGACATCGAGTACTTCAAAGCGCGTGCTGGCTCCCGCGCCTACCAGACGATTCGGGTGCCAGCCAACGGCCACATGAATGCCATCTGGCTGATCGAAACGGTACTGGACGCGACCGCGCTCGCCGCGACCTTCCTGCCCGCGGACAGCCTGTGGCTCACCTACTCCCCACGCGGAGCAGCCACATCCACGCGCGCCGCGACGGAAAACGGTCTCCTGCAGGAGGCGCAATTTGGGCAAGGGAACACGCGGTACGGCATTCTCGGACGATTCACGAGGGCCGCGTGCGACCACGCCGGAATCCCGCCGTTTGACCTGGACTTACGCATGCTCCGCAAGACCAGCAAGCAGGACTTATACCTAGCGGTTCAGGGACGTTTCCCGGACGCGGCGATCAACCACGGCACAGACATCGCCGGTGCCCACTACCACCAGGTCGAAGCGAACAGCGCACTTCATTCCGAGACCATCGAGCAGGGCCTCGCAGCGGGCCTGGCCGCAGCGACCGGAACACCCGTGGTGTTGACGGACGCTACGACCAGTCAGAACGAACTCGACCTGGCAGACGAACTCAGGGACACCCTGGTAGCCGGAGAACTCAGTCTCTTCACGAACGATTGCCGCGACTTCCACCACTCCCCTTTCGGAGAGCCTGAAAGCGATTGCCCAATCCCGTTCTGGGGTTGCCTCGGCTGCACAAACGCCGTCATTCGGGAGGCGCACCTTCCGAACGTGTTCCGATTCCTGGATCACGCGGCAGCGCAACGTGATCTGCTGCCCACGGAGTCATGGATCATCTTGTTCGGGCGGAAAGCACAGAACATCAACGACCACGTGTTGCCCCGGTTCAGCGACACCCAACTCGCGGCCGCACGAACAAAAGCCAACCTAGGGCAGGCATCTGTCTTCCTACCCGCCATGCCCGCAATCCCGGAGAACTTGACATGACCTCCCAACCACTCGACAGCGCCGCCGCTGACCGCGTGCGGATTCCCGACGCCACCCTCGTCGTACCGGCGGGCACAGTATGGCCAGCCACGTCTCGCCCACCACAGTTCCGAGACGACGTGTGGGACTTCTTGCCCGTCGGGCCAGCATCGCTGCGCCAAGTTCACATGTGCAAAGCCGACTTCAGCCTGATCGACCATCCAGCCTTCCGACTCGCGGCGAAGGAGTTCATCTACGCACGTCTGACGGTGGAGCAGCCACGAGGCCATCGCGGAATCCGAAGAACTATGAAACCCACCGGCACCTACGTCGAACTTTGGAAGGTACGCCTGTGGTTCGAATATCTGACCGCCCGCGGCCATCACGCTCTGACAACCGTCACCCCAGCCGACTACGCCGGGTACTTAGAACACGCAGGGAAGAACGCGGAGGAAGAGCAACGAAGCCCACGGTGGACCGCCAATGTCATCGACGTGCTCTGGAGGCTCCACGCCTACCGGCACCACATATCCGGGGCTGAGAATCTCCCTATGCCGTGGCCAGGGTTCAGCGCCCAAAGGGTCGCTGGCTACCACGACACCGGCCGGGAGAACCAAACACCTCGCATCCCAGAAGAAGTGATCGCCCCGCTGATCCGCTGGTCGTTGATCTACGTGAATGTGGCCGCCCCCGACATCATCGGCTGCGCCTTGGAATGGGACGCCCTACGTTCCGGTCGGGTTCGCACGGAAACGAGGGAATCACTTGACCGGCGCCTCACCCGATGGATAGAAGAACGTCGTGCGGCAGGACGAGGGCTTCCCGCCGCAGCGCCAGGTGGCAAAGCGTTCCGCAATCTTGCACCGGACGACCCGCTGCGGACCATCAACATCAACCTCACCGGTCGTCTCGCCGACCTGCCCACCGGGGCGATCTCATCCAGCAAGCGCCTACAAGCAATCCTGAGGAACGCGGCCGCAACCATGTCTCTGGAAACCGGCGGGTTACCCACGCGGCCACGAATCAACCCGGAGACGGGTGAGCCATGGCATCCCGGCATCGGGCCATCCGATATCGATGGCCTGCTCAGCGCACTCACAATGGCCTGCTACATTCTCATCGCCTATCTGTCCGGCATGCGTGACAGCGAAGTAAGCAGCCTTAAGCGCGGTTGCCTGCGCGAAGAGCACCTACCAGACGCGCGGACCCGCTACTGGGTCGACGGCACCGCCTACAAGAACGAACGGTCCGAAGGTCGGCCCGCATCCTGGGTTGTCATCGAACCAGTGGCACACGCCGTCAAACTCCTAGAGTCGTTGCACGACTTCGACTACCTCTTTGCACGCCATTGGCTCCCGAAAGTAGCCGGATACGGCGAGATCGCCCGCAACATCAACACGCCCCTCAACGAGTTCCTAGAAAAGATCAACACTGTTCACAGCCCCGTCACCGGCCCACCCACGATCCCGCTCGTGCATGGTGAGCCGTGGCGGCTCACCACCCGACAATTCAGACGGACCATTGCCTGGCACATCGCGAACCGTCCCTTCGGCGTCGTCGCCGTGAAACTCCAGTACCAACACGTGAACGTGACCACGTCACTCGGATACGCCGGAAGCAGCGAATCAGGGTTCAGGCAAGAGGTTGCAACTGAAGGAGACCTGGGAAGACTGGACGACATCTACACCATGTACGAACGGCACCGCATCAACGGGGAAACATCAACAGGTCCCGGCGGCCACGCTGTCGATTCGGAATTTGACCGGATCGCCGCCCAAGTGGAGAACATACCCTTGGCCGCCAGGCCCGACCGCGTGCGAAGCATGCTCAGGGACCGGGCAGCGACCCTCCACGTTGGTCCGGCCGCTGACTGCTTCTTCCGCGCCGCGACCGCGGTGTGTCAACAGCATGTGCCCATCAACGAGCGGGTAGCGCCTGTCGTTGCCCTCTGCGATCCCGTCCGCTGCACGAACGCCCGTCTCGGCCCTGAACACCGTCAACTGTGGGCGGAACTCGCGAGCGAAGCAGAAGAACTCGCGCAACGCCCAGGCTTGCCACTCGTTCAACTTGAAGCGCTGCAAGCGTCCGCGAACCGCGCTCGGTGCCTTGCAGCAGAACCGGAGGAGACCTGATGGTTCAACCCCGCAATCATCAACGTTTGATGGCCGCCCTTGAGGAAGCCCGTTCGGAACCCCGACTCCCTTCCCGCATGGAACTTGCCCGGCGGGCAGGCGTCAGCCCCGCCACGATGAACCGCGACCTTGAATTCCTCGACGCCTACACGGCAGTCACACCAATCCCGAACAACGGCGGGAAAGCGCGCCCTGCGGCCGCAGATAGCGAGCAGGTCAGGCGTCTCCGGCACGACAACAGCCAACTCGAAACAGCCGTTCAACTCCTCGCGGAAAGCGTTCAAGCCCTCACACTAGAGAACGAGCGACTCCGAGACGAACTACGCAGGCGGCACAACCTCGCCCCAGTAGAAGACCCAGGCACCCGCCTCAGCAACCCGGCGAACAGGCGGCCCCGCCGATAGCACCCCCCAGCAGACGCGCCGACCGGCGTGCCGAAAATGATCCGTCAGCGAACCATAGACTCTGACAGACGAAGGAGACCTGAATGACCGACGCGACCCAAGACAACAACCCCACCGAGGTGCGCTTCCGCAGCGACATGACCGTGGAACTGATCAAGAGTGTCGCCTCGGACGCGGATGTCATCTGGGCTGCGCGGGTCTCCACAGCGGGGGAACAATCCCTGGACTCGCTGCAGGAAGAAGCGGAACGCTCCGAAGGGCTGATCCGCTACCTAGTGCGCGAGAAGCACGGCTCCCCGTTCGAGCACAACTCCTTCACGTTCTTCATTCAGGCACCCATCTTCGTGTTCAGGGAGTTCATGCGCCACAGGGTGGGCTGGTCGTTCAACGAAGAGTCGGGAAGATACCGCCAGTTGGCACCGACGTTCTACGTTCCCGCAGCAGAACGTCCCCTGATCCAGGTCGGTAAGACCGGCCACTACCAGTTCGTGCCCGGCAGCCCGGAACAGTACGCCATCGTCGTACAACAGACGAAGGCGGCCGACATCGCCGCCTACAAGGCGTACGAGGCGATGCTCGACGCGGGAGTAGCCAAAGAGGTTGCGCGCACCGTCCTCCCCGTTGGCACCTACTCCTCCATGTACACCACCTGCAACGCGCGTTCACTCATGAACTTCCTGGCACTCCGAGTACACGACGAGAACGCAACATTCCCGTCCTACCCCCAACGCGAGATACAGATGGTCGCCGAACAGATGGAGACCGCATTCGCAGAGAAAATGCCCCTCACGTACAAGGCATACATCGACAACGGACGCGTCGCGCCCTGACCGTCTAAACAGACCTGCGCGCGTACTTCACGAGGGTCCGCTGCGCGACGGTGCGCGCCCCACTGGCGTTCATCCGCCACATCGCGTACCGCACACTGACGCCCATTTGTGCCGCCACAACAGCATCAGATGCGTTGCGGCGGGCAAAACGGAACGCCGCGTCGTACGGGATGAGCAGTTCCCCGCCCAATCGGTCGGCTTCATGCTCCTGGTCACCCTCGCCAGTGCAACGGTCGCCAGTCGTCAGCGACAGCGGGAACTGATGCTCCAACATCACGTGCGCGAGTTCGTGACAAAGCGTCGCCCGGCGGCGTTCCGCAGTGTGAGCGTCGTTCTCAAGAATCACGCATCCGGTTCCGACGCGGATTAGTGCCCCGGAGAAGACCTCAGGACGACTCACCAGAAATCGCTCTTTCGCCGATGTCTCCACGTCACTCAACCGTTGGACAGCGATCCCATAAAGGTCAGCCAACACGTACGGATCGAACCGGTCATAAGGGTTCACCCCTACTTCTGCGCGCAACTCAATCGCGAGACGTTTAGCCTCAGTCGCGAACCCCCGACGCACGACGCTAGCCCTGCGCCTTTGTGCGCTCGATAGTCGCAAGGATCACCTGCTCAAGGTACTTCACGTCCAGTTCGCTTAGGTCCTTTCGCGCTCGCAGCAGCGGGGCGAGTTCAGTCATCAACTCTGGTTGCTCCGTGCTGTCGATCCCTCCTTCGCCGGTCACGAAGAAACGGTCCGCTGGCACACGAAGCCACGACACGATCGTTGCGAAACCATCCGCGTCGGGCTTCATTCCATTACCCAAACGGGAGAACAGTGAGGGACTGACGCCAACCTCTTTTGCCAAGGCTCGCCAGGAAAGGTTCAGTTCCATCCGGGCAGCGTCGAGAGCGTTGTAAAGCGCCGCAGTGTCTATCTGAGTTCGGGCCACGATGTGAAGTGTTTCACATTCGACACAGCGTGTCAGATTGAACCCCCAAGGGCATTCGCGTGCGTTAGAGTCGTAGCACCATTTCACTTATGAAACGAAAGGAGGAACCCCGTGGCAGGGAAACGAGGACGCAGCGCGTCAACAGGCAAGTTCGTCAAGCAGTCGACCGTCAAGCGACACCCGAAGACGACAGTCAACGAGACAGTCCGCAAGAAGAAGTGACCTCAAGGCGTTGTGTGGGGTACCGCGCCATCCGGCACCCCACACAACGACACCCTCCCACTTGTCCCCACGCACCGCACGCCCCCTTCCAGAAGTCGCCCGTTTGTCCGAACCCCCAGTTAACGTGGCGCTATCGAGCAGAGATCACCAGGAACAGGAGCAAGTAACTCGTGGAAGAACTTGACGAGGGCTTCGATCCGGTGGCGCAAATGGCAGCCTCGGAAGCGCTCCTAAGTCACGTCTACTGGGTGTGCGGCGACCTCACCGCCCGCGTCGAGAGTTTCAACCAGAGAGCGGGTGTCCTCCTCGCCGCAAGCGTGGGCATCGTCGCCGTGGGATTCCAAACCCTCCCGGCAGCATCGTGGCTGTTAACCGTGAAACTCGCACTGCCGTGGGTGCTACCGATCTCATTTGCCCTGTACACCCTCACAGTCACCGCGAGCCACAGCATCGGGCCTGCTCCCATCCGCGCCTATCTTGGGCAGCCAGGAGGCCCAGACCTGCGCCGCGGCCACTGGATGGCACGAGAACTCCTTAATGCGGTCACCAGTCCGGCAGGCAATGAGCCGTCCGTTCTAGAGGGGCTCAACGCCCTCTGCGAGCGGAAGGCAACGAACCTGCAATGGACTCAAATCACATTCATTCTCGCTCTTCTGGCGTCGATCATTGGCGGCGTTCAGTGGGCCGTCGTACACGCAATCACCCTCTAGACACCCAGGTCATCCCCTAAGGAGCAAACCCATGACCAAGCAAGAGAAGCCGATCCCACCCCCTCCGCCACTACCTTCCGTAATCATCGACGTCCAGAAACGAGGAGGAGGCCGGGATCGCGAATAGAGACGCCACACAGACTCTCGCTGACCCCACAGATTGGGATCGCCGCACAGGATTACAGGCCGTCGTCCTCCTGAACCTGGTGCTTGATGACGCCAACGCTCCTCGTCCTCTGGATGAGGTCTGCGGTGTCTCCGGTCTGCGCGGTGATGTCAATGCGCAGACCGAGCATCTGAAGGTCGTTGTGGTTTGCCTTCGCTGGGTCCAGCAGTGAGGCAAGAGCGGCGACAAACTTCCAGATGTTCTCTCGCCTCTCGTCATCGGTGACGGAAGTGAGGTCCATCGTGATGCTCGTTCTTTCATAGGTGGGGTCTGGTGGGGTGGGCTTCGTTGTCGTGGTGGTTGAGGCGCCGCCGTTCGGCTTGCTGCCGCCGCCAGGGGTAGGCGTGGTGTGGTCGTCGTCCGGAAGGTCTACTGTCTCGATGTCCTCCGGGTCGTCGGTGTCCTCCGGTTGGTCTCGGTGGCTGAGTCGTTGCTGCATGCTGTTGATCTGCAGTTGCATCGGGCTGCCCGGGAACGCCTCTGACCCGTCCCCATTCAGCAGCACCCAGCGGTCAGACGTGGCGAGCGTGTAGATCGCTTGCCGTAGATCGCCTTCGTCTCTCAGCAGCGGCCAGGTGGCGTTGGAGTAGGGCTGAGCGAAGATTTCCTTTAGGGTGAGGTCTCGGCCGAAGTTCCCGCCGCTGATGAGTTGCTCAATGTAGTCGGCGCTGAGTCGTCCGGCTGCGGTGGCGCGGCCGTCTTGAACGAGGACTTGCCAGAGAGCATCCCCATTCAGGCTGGTCTTCGTATCGGGCATGGTCTTGTGTTGAATCTCGACGCTGTGCTCCTGACCGAGCAGGTACGCGTAGTGCTGGTACGCCTCCCGCACGGACGCCTGCAGCCTTTCCTTCGCGTCGTCTAGTTCGTCCAAGGCAGTCTTGTATTCGTCATCGTCAGGGTTGATCTGAGCCACAACGTGTGTCCATGCGAGGTACTGGCGGGCGACTGCCTTGGCCCGGTCGCGCCGCCCCGTGTTCACAAGGGCAACGATCATCGACGCGGCATTGTTCGAGACGAGTCCGGGCGCCAGACCGTAGGCCACTTCGAGTTCAGTTCGGGTTTGGAGGTCGCGTCCATTTCCGAGGGTCCAATGCCTCGGATCGAGCACGACGAGACGGTTGACTGGCGCGTCCAGTTCCTCAAACGCAGTTGCCGCTTGAGGCCCCGGCTTGGAAGGCTTCTCGAGCGCGATGAGTTTCCCAAACGGGCCCTTGCTGGCTAGCGCCTGCGCCTGGTTCCACACCTCGGCAAGGGCCGCGTCATCCGACACCATGCCAAGGGCGTTCGAGTGGTACATCTTCAGCGTTTGCTTGATCGACAGGTAGTAGCGGCTCTTCGCAGCCTTGTTCTTACCCTCGCCAGGTGTGTGTTCTAGGGCTCCGAGACCCCCTTCAGTCGGCGCGGAGGTGAGCGCGTTGAACGTTTCCTCCGCACCCGTATAGGGCACATCGGTCCCGTGTACGGCGGCGAGCAGTTCTGGCCTGGTGGCCCCTCGCACGCCCTGCGCGCGGTCCACCAGCGAATAGGCAAAGCAGGCTGTTGCCATACGAACAGCGGGGTGCGGCTGACCGACCGCAACGCCTTCCCCTGCGAGTCGCTCGTCCAGAACGAAGGCCGTGCCACCGCCACCGCCGGAATTGATGATGTCCGTCGTCGCGACCGCCCGGTACCCCTGGATCGCCCGATCATTACCTGCCAGAACGCCACTGGAGAGAATGGATTCCAGCACGTCGGTTTGCAGCGGCAGGTCACCCACGCCGATCAGTTCCGGCACCCAGCGTCCGGCTTGATGTTCACGCACCCAGAACAAGGCTGTCCGAGCGAAAACTTGCACCGTGGAACGCACCCGTTGGAACGCCTGCACAATGGTCCACTCGCGGCTCACAAGCGAGAACAGGTCTGGGTGGAACGGGTACGTGTCCGCGATCCGTTCCGGCAGGGAGGCCGCTCCGCGCCCCGCGCCCAGATGCGCGTACACGCCGGTCGCCCAGCCGTCACCCGCCGCGGCCTGCGCGAACGAACGGCCTACCGCCGCGGCGGGCTCGGTGATGTCAGCGCGGTAAAAGAGGCGTCTGCGGATGATCTGCGCGAAGTCAGCAGGTTCAGTCACGCTGACGGTTTCGCCGTTGCGTTGCAGCCGAGGCGTCAGGTAGTCCCGCAGTGCGGTGGCTTCCGGGTGGTATCCCGCCTCGTCCTCGTCGCTGCGGATCATCACCAGCACCAGCGCAACGTTCGGTTGGTCGTCCACCGCGTCCGTGAGCGCGTTCAGGAACGCCTTCTCACCGGGCATCCCCCCGATGGCGGTGGCGTCGGTGAGCGCCATCACGTAGTCCATCAACTCGTCGATCAGGACGAGGACGGGCTGGCCGACCTCCGCGAAAGCGGCCTGCAGGGAGTCTTTGTTCGCCCCACGGTCCATGTAATGCTGCCAACGTTCCATCTGGTTGTCACGCTCGGCGAACAGCAGCCACAGGAACCGTCCGTACAGGTCGGTTGCCGGACCGAACCTGGCGTCCTTCTTGCCGGGCGAGAACCCGTCACACGTCAAAACGACCGGGCGGACGGCCGTGAGGTCTACGGCGTAGCCACCAGCCTGCGCTTCCCTGCGCACTGCCTCCCCTAATTCGGTGGCGAAGAACGCATCGCTGTCGTTCACGAGATGCCACAAGCCAACAAGGGCGTGACTCTTACCGCCGCCCATCCCCTGATCAAGATGGAAACACGCCTGCGACTCCAGGCCATTCACTCCCAGACGACGCGCTACCCGGCCAAGGAAGCCGACGAGTTTCGGGGTCGGTTGCGTGATGTCCGCGTAGTAATCAACCTTCGCGTACGGGACCGCGACCGTCTGGTAGACGGCTTTCGACAGGCTCATCTGCAGTTCGCCAACGGACCCATCCGTTGCGACAACCTCGTCACGCAGTCGCAGACCATCCGCCCAGCACTTCACCTCGGTCATGATTCACTCCCAAACAGCATCGCCAGGTTGTCTCCCACAGCCCCCTGAATCGCCGGTTTGTTCCGCTTGATCGCAGCAAGCGCGCCGCTCACCGGGTCAGAGGCAGGAAGTTTCGTCGCCAGCCAGTCCGCGACCGCCCACAGATACTGATCGGTGGGGTTCGTCTCGGAATCCTCAATCACCCCAGCGACCGCCTCAGTGCCGTTCGGCCACGCCGCCGCCATGGCTCGCACCACCTCGAACTTGCTGGACGTGCGCGTGATGGGGTGAGGAGCGTCGTAACGGATGCGGAACCCCTTGCTGGACTCGGTGACCATCCGATCTCGCAAGTCCTCGATCCGCAGTTCGTCCGACATGGCGAAGAACTTTGCCTCGCCCTTGGGCACGTCAGCCCGCCCGTACAACTCCATCCAGAACACAGCAAAACGTGTCAGCGCGTCGAACGTTTCCAGCGGTAGCGAATCCAGTCGCATCGCCACGGACTGCCGTACGGCCTTCCTGGCCAGGGTCATGTAGTGCTCCAAAGGCACGGTGTCGCCGTTCGGCGTGATGACACGCTCGTAACGCCCGACAACCGACAACGCCGCGCCGTATGCAGCCATCTGCTGATCTTCCAGTGCCAGCCCGTCCGCGTCCCACTGCTTACACCGTCTCGTCACCTCGTCAAGGACAGCGGCATCCACTTGCGCTGCGATGCCTACCGGCCGTCCCGCGGGGGCCACGAGACACCCGATGGAGACGGTGACGCTGATCGTCGCAACACCTGTAACAGCGGTTTCTGTGCGGGACGGCCACGAAGAAGTGACAACAAATCCGGCGTCCGTGAGTGCAGTCAGCAGCCTCTTCCAAGCCTCCGGGTCAGAGTGCCCGAAGATGACGGTCATACGCCCGTCAGACTTCAAAACGCGCTTTGCCTCTACGAAGGCTTGAGAAAGCATCGTCTCGTAGAACTCGGTCGTTCTGTGTTCCCCTTCAATCTTCCGACCCTTGGTCTTGACGATGATCTCGTCGGACTTATCCTGAAGACCGTCCAGATCGCTGATGTCGCCGTCGAATAGGTCAGGAATCGCCTCGCCGAGAGCACGCTTGATCCAGACGTAGAAGAGGTCGGAGGAATCTGCGTATGTGATCATCCCGTAGTAGGGCGGGTCACAGACGACCACGTCCACGGTGTTGTCTCTCAAAGGCAGTGATGTCGCCGATGCTCGTTGAACCCGGCCAGGAAGAGCGTCTGACCAGTTCTCTTTGATTGCTTTTCGAAGTGCGTCCACGAGACTCTTGCTCACGGATCGCCAGGTTCCTGGTCCCGAGTATGGCCCTGCCTCTATGTAGTCGAACTGATGCTTGATGATGCTTTGAGATGAGAACACATCACCGACTTGACATCGGTTCTGGTCGTGGCCGTTGGCATTGCCGTGTGAGAGCAGATTGGCTCCCCGGGTTGCGCGTCGAATCTGACGCGTGACATTGGCGGCGGCATATCCTGCCAGAGCGGCTGCATACTCAGGGCTGACAACTCCGCGCATTTCCCGGTACAGGTCATTGATGGTCTGGACTGTGTGGGCAAACAGCAGCAATTGGCGATCGTTCATCAACGATCCGTACGTCTTGTATCCGTAGAGGCTGGCCTGAATGGTGTTGCTGTTGCCTTCGGGTATCAACTCGTTGGGAATCAGGCTTGTCTCTTGACCCATACGCCTCACCTGAGCGGCAGCGTTGCGGGAGCACTCCAACTCATCTGGCAACGGATTCCGAAAGACCTTCTTCTTGGTTCCTGTGTCTTCCTCAGCCACAGCCAGCAGTCGGTCTTCGAACTGTCCGGCGAATCCCTTGGCCTTCACAACATCGAGGCTGTGTGACTGTCCACAATCCTCGAAAGGACAACGAGCCGACTTTCCACTCTTACCTTTGGCAGCGGCGTACAGGGGCGCGGCCGTCGGGACGCCTTCGCGTACCCGTACAACAACCTCGTTTCCATCGGTCGATACGGCCAGATACTGCCCGGGATCAACGACTGTCCTGGGGCCACCCTGGCTCCTGTAGGTCTTTGTGTAGGGATGACGAAGAACCAGCGAACCAAGCATGGGAAAGCGGCGTTGGCAACGATCGCACGGAATCGTCACGGCCCAGAAGTAGGCCCACGGGAGGCAACCGTCAGCGTGGGGACTTGGGGGGTAGAACTGAGCGACCGATCTCTCCACGCGCTGTCCGACCTCATCCAAGATCGTCTGGACGTCGTTAATGAGGCGTTGCGATGATGCCACCTGTGCGTCGCCCATTAACGCGGGTTGCTCATCCTCGCGGGCGAGTCCAAAGGGCAATGGAGGTTCGTTCGTCCAATCTCTCATGGGGTAGTCGACGAGAAGCCGACCTGCAAGTGTTGCGACGGGCGAGAGGTCAATACCCACTGCTTTCGCTCCCGCGCGCGTCGCCTCAAGAGGGATGATCCCTCGGCCGCTAAACAGGTCCAGGACGACTGGAGGCTTGTTGGGGTACTGCCCACGAATTTGCGTGCGGAGGCGGTCCTGGCTGTCACGATCACCGTGCAGTACAGCAGCGCGGATGTCCTGACGTGTCTGATCGTCATCCGTCAGCAGGGTGGTGAGGACTGCGGCGCGCGCTTGCGCGATGGGTCGTGAGGCGAACCACGTGAATAGGGCTTTCTCGCTCCGACCGGAGCCTTCCGGTTTCTTGACTGCTTTGTCTACCTCGGGGCAGGGGAACCATGTGTCGATTAGGCGACTCGTGTCGTCGTTGTTCCCCGTCTGGGTCATTGTTGGCTCCCCGCTAATCGTGTGAGTTTGCTCATCGGTATCTGAACCCTTTCGATGACTTTCGGTCCCCCGAGAGCATCGGCGGGGTTCTGCACTCGCAGACGGATGGTCGGGGTGGTGGAGCACGAGTCGACAACGTAGAGCCAGTAGTCATTCTTGCGTTGTTGGGCTTGCCCCCACTCGTCTTGTTCGAGCCAAATGGCGCGAAGTCCGTCTTTGAGTCCTTTGACTTCTACGAGGCGCTGTTCGCGGGTGTGGGGGTTGCGGGCGTACAGGTCGTAGCCGACGCCTGCGGTTTGCCGGTCGTCCACGGTGAACCCGAGGCGTTCCAGTTCTGCGACGACTGTGCTGACGGCGACCTTCTCTGAGTCGGGGTCGTAGCCGAGTTCGTCCGTGCGGGCGCCCCCTATGACGGCGACCCAGCCGATGAGTCGGACGGCGGATGCCTGAACCGCTTTCACGTCTTGTAGCGCGGCGAGGCGGTGTTGCTTGTCACGTTCGAACGCTTCCAGGAGTGTTCTGCGCTCTGCGAGAGGCCGGTCGCGGATGTTCTCCTCGAACCGGTACTGCGTGGCTTCCAGTTGACTTTCGGCCGCGGCGATCCAGTCTCGGCGTTCCCTGACGAGAATCTCTCTCTGGTCGGCAAGGGCTGCTTCGGCGGCTTTGGTCGCGTCGTGGCGGAGCGCGGGCTTCAGGGTGAGGGCTGTGGTGGGCTGCGGGTCTCCCGGTAATGGCGTCCGAATGGCCATGAGCGATTCCCACGCAACGGGGATGGCCTGGTCGGCGGAGCATCGGATGAGGAATGGGGACTTGCGTGTGGTGCGTTTGGTGCCGTCGTGGAGTTGGATGTCAGCGTCGAACAGCATAAGGATGTATGAGGTGAGAGAGCCGGTGTCGACCAGGGCGGTGCCGCGGGCGAGGTCCGCTTCGCCTTGCTGCATCGCGTAGGTGACGAGTTCCTGGAACGGTTCCTCGGTGGGGCCAAGAACGATCACGTCGTCCAGACCGGCGGCACCGTCGTTGATTGCCTGCCGGACGCTGGCGCCGTCCGCCGCGATCAGCGCTGACTGTTCCTCGTTGAGCGCGGGTGGTAGAAGATCGTGTTGCGCGGTGACGAGGCGGATTCCTTGGGCGGGACCGGGGTTGATCCGCCAGTCTGATGATCTGGCTATCTGGTCGACCATGGCGTCCACGATGACCGGGTTGATCGCTTCGAGCCGGTCGTTGGCGAACCTATCCAACGCGTCGGAAAGGTTCGCCGGGGTTGCCAACGACCGTTCCTCGGCAACGATTCCCTGCGCGGCGACGATGAGGGCGCCCGTATCAGGAATGTGCACGTGGCGTCCGGCCTGGGCGTCGAGCATGGCTTTGCCCCAGTCGAAACCGGCGCGTTCAGCGGTGGCATCGAGGAGGTCGTAGACCTTCCCTTCAAGTGCTTCGGAGGCGGCATCAAGGTTGTTGAGCATGACCTCTTGCACACGTCCCTCGCGAGTGTTCGGGGCGACGAGGTGGTAGACGTACACCTCGCGTTGTTGGCCGACCCGGTGCAGCCGCCCGCCGCGCTGCTCCAGGCGAACCATGGACCACGGCAGATCGTAGTTGATCATCACGTTGGCGCTTTGCAAGTCGATGCCTTCACCGCCAGCATCAGTGGACACCAGCACTTGGAAGTCGCCGTTCAGGAACCTTGCCTGGAGGCTGTCCCTGTCGTGGTGATTGACGGACCCCTCAAGGATTTCCGTGGAGAACCCGGCGTCGGTGAACATACGATGGAGCCACCGGGCGGTATCAGTGAACTCGGTGAACACCAACAACTGCCCTTCACCTGGAGCGATGTGATGCTTCGTGATGGTCTCAGTCAGCGCCTCCCATTTCGAGGGCTCACCGTCGGCCATCGCCTGATCCAGCGTGGCGATGAGATTCTTCACCGTCCGTACTTCACCTGACCTGTCGCTGCTGCGCGCCGTGATGACCGCCTTCTCCGCGTCGTCCCAAGCGGTGTCGTCGTCAGCGGCATCACCCAAACCCAAGTCGGTCAACAGATCATCGGGCACGAGGGTGGCCGCCGCCGATCCTGGCTGCTTCAGAGCCGCTTCGCGTCGGCGCAGCGTCTCCGCGACGGCGAACAGTGAGGATGCAGCCCGTTTCCCGTAGATCGTCTGAGCGAGGGTCAAGGCAGACCCAGCGTAGAACTGGGCCACATAGTCCATCACCGCGTTGTAGGCGGCTTCCTCCGACGCTGTCATGTCCGTGGAGACCGTCTCGGAGAAACGGGGCTTGAACAGCGGCTCCCCGTCGTGATCGACCAAGTCCTCCTTCATCCGGCGAAGGAACGACAATCGGGACGGGACAAGGGCATCCTCGTACTCCCGGTCGCTCGGGGACCACGGATACATCAACGGGTCAAGCAGATTCATCAAGGCCCGGAAGTAGTGCTCCTTCCCCCGGTGCGGAGTCGCCGTCATCAGAAGGAGATGGTTCGTGCGGTCGGCCACCTGCTGCGCAGCAGTCAGATACTGGCTCGTCGGCGTCAGACGGTGCGCCTCATCAAAGACGACCAGCGACCAGGACGCGTGACTCCCCGCGGCCTTACGACGCACGTCCATGTTGTGCGTGAACAAATCCAACGACACGATCCACGTGTCATAGCGCGGGTCAAGGTCGAACTGGTCGGCTGCGATGGCTGAGGTGAGCACCTTTGCCTCAACACCGAACAACCGGCGCAGGTCCCGTTCCCACTTCGTCACCAAATGCGCAGGCACGACGAAGAGAGCATTCCCCGTAATCAACCCGCGACGGCGCCCCTCGGTCAGGTACATCGCACCCATGATGGTCTTGCCCGTTCCCGGCTCATCCGCCAGAAGGAACCGCAGTCGCGGCTGCCCCAACATATAGCCGTGAACGGCCTCGTCCTGATGCGCGTACGGCGTCAACGGACGCGTCGCCAAAATGCCCGAACGCAGGCGAGGCACCGCATGCTGCATCCACCTGCCCCACATCCCCGTCAACGCACGCTCGGGATCACCCTGCCGATCATTCGTCGGGACCAGCGCGTCACGCAGTTGATCCACCGAACAGATGATCCGATCCGGCTCACCATTGTGATCCAGGACAAAAAGATCAACCGACGTGTCACTGACGGCTTTGGCCCGCACAACCGTCACGAGATGACCATCCCAGCGGATTTGCGAATCCGGTTCAGGAAGCAGAGCCCCTCCGGTGCCTGCCGTGGTGCCGGTCATACTCCCCCTTCCATTCCATCAACCAAGGATGCTCAGGACATATCGGCGGCGCGCCAACATCAAGGATATTCTCGGTTGAACGGGCCAGGCGTTTCCTGTCGTGACCGGTAGCGAATGCGAAAATCCGCCGCAAGCGCCCACGCGAATCGCACCAAGGATGGGGCAAACCCGCGCCGCAACGAGACAGCCCACAACTCGTTCCTCAGTTGTCACACACGCCGATGGAAGATGAGACAGGTGATATGGAACTAAGCGGCTAGGTAATCCTCGTTGTAGGAGGCCATGCGGTGACGCATGAACTCCCGGAACACGAAAATGGGCGCGCTGACGAAGAACGTCATGGAGTTGTGCTCGAACGGGGAGCCGTGCCGATCGCGCATCAGGTAGTTGATCAACCCCTGCGATCGTTGCGCGTCGCCGCCGACGTCCTCCAGCGAGTGTTCACCCTTGGTGGATACTCGGGCAGCGAACAGCACATCGGCGTCCTGGGCTGCCGCCCGGACCAGTTCGACGGTCACATCGCTGCGGAACTCGACATCTGCCACGATCCACCACTCTATGTCCGGTGGCAGTTCGCCGCGGTCAGTGCCACGCGGGGACCCAAGGGTTAGCCCCCCGGGCCGCCCGCGAGACGTTCGGCTGCGGGTGACCGCTGCTCAGGCGTTCTGCTGCTCGGCGATTTCGTCGCGCACCTTGTCCATGTCCAGGGCCTTCGCCTGGCTGATGATGTCCCCGAGGGCGGCCGCGGGTAGGGCGCCGGGCTGGGAGAACAGCAGGACACCCTGCCGGAAGATCATCAGTGTCGGGATGGAACTGATCTGCGCCTGGGCGGCCAACGCCTGCTCGGCCTCAGTGTCAACTTTGCCGAACACCACGTCGGAATGCTCCTCGCTCGCCTTCTCGAACACCGGGGCGAACATCCGGCACGGTCCACACCAAGCGGCCCACCAGTCGACGAGCACGATGTCGTTACCCTCGATGGTGGTCATGAACGTGTCAGCGGTCAGGTCTACGGTTGCCATGATCTCTCCTTAGATACCCTCTACGGGTATAGGAACGCAGCGCTGGCAGCGAGTATTCCCACCGACCGAGCAGTTGCTTCTATAGCGAACCCAGCCAATTGCGCAGCAGCTCGATCCCAGCCTCACCGCTCTTCTCGGGGTGGAATTGCGTGGCGCATAACGGCCCGTTTTCCACCGCCGAGACGAATACACCTCCGTAGTCGGTCCAAGTGACCTCAGGCGGGGAAACCGAACCGCTGCCGAAGTCCGGCATGTCCAGCGACCGCGCAGCGTACGAGTGCACGAAGTAGAAGCGCTCGTCCGCCAGCCCCGCGAACAGGACGCTGTCGGAGGGCGGGGCCACCGTGTTCCACCCCATGTGGGGAAGGATCGGCGCGTTCAGTTGTTCAACTCGACCCGGCCACTGACCGACGCCCGCGGTGACCAGGCCGTGCTCCTGCCCGGCTTCGAACATCACCTGCATCCCCACGCAGATCCCTAGCACCGGCCGGCCACCAGCGAGGCGACGCTCAATGAGCCGAGGCCCGTTCACGGCGCGAAGACCCCGCATGCAGGACTCGAATGCGCCCACACCGGGCACTACCAGGCCGTCGGCGGCAGCCGCCACTTCGGCGTTGGCGGTCACCGTCACCTGCGCCCCGGCGGCTTCCAGAGCGCGCTGGGCAGAGCGTAGGTTTCCCGACCCGTAGTCAAGAACCACGACCTTGGTCATGAGCCCAGCGTGCCCTTGGTGGACGGTACCCCGACCACCCTCGGGTCGAGGGCGACCGCCTGCCGCAGCGCGCGCGCGAACGCTTTGAACTGTGCCTCAACGATGTGGTGGGCGTTGCGCCCCGACATCACTTTCACGTGCACAGTCATGTTCGCCGTGGCCACGATCGACTCGAAGATATGCCGGGTCAGGGTCGTGTCATAAGTGCCGATGAGCTCGATCAACTCCGGTTCCTCGTGCACCAGGTAGGGCCGACCGGACAGGTCCACGACGCACAATGCCAGCGCCTCGTCCAAGGGGATCATGGCGTTGCCGTAGCGCTGCACGCCGACCTTGTCCCCGAGCGCTTCCCGCAGCGCCTGTCCGAACGCCAGCGAGGTGTCCTCGACCGTGTGGTGGGCGTCAACCTCAAGGTCACCCTTGGTGCGCACAGTCAGGTCCAGGCCGCCGTGGCGGGCGACCTGGTCAAGCATGTGGTCGAAGAAGGGCACCCCGGTGCTGATATCAGCCTGGCCAGTGCCGTCGACATCGAGTTCGACGAGAACGTCGCTCTCTTTCGTGGTGCGCGCGACGCGGGCGGTTCGACTCATGCGGGCTCCCTGAGATCGGTAAGGGTCGGTAACTGGTCAAGAAGAGTCCGCATGTCCGCTGGTGTGCCGACGGTGACCCTCAACCAGAGGTCTAGCCCGACGTCGCGGACGAGGATCCCGGCATCGAGGAGTCGCTGCCACGCGGCGGTGGTGTCGCTGAAGGGACCGATCAGCAGGAAATTGGCATCGGAATCGGGACACTGCCAGCCTTGCGCAGTGGCGGCGGTGATGAAGTCGTCCCGGGTGGCCTTCAGGAGGGCGACCTGGTCCCCGAGACGTCCTGCGTACTCCACTGCCACGATTGCTGCTTCCTGGGTGAGGGCGGACAGGTGATACGGCAGGCGCACCAGCAACAGGGCATCGACCACCGCGGGGTCGGCGGTCAAGTACCCGACCCGGGCACCGGCGAAGGCGAAAGCCTTGCTCATGGTGCGGCTGACCAGCAACCGCGGGCGCCCTGGCAACAGGTGCACCGCACTGGGGACACTCGCGAATTCGCCGTAGGCCTCATCGACCACCACGATGCCGCGTTCGGTCTCGGCCACGGCGTCATGGGCGGCCTCAATAGCCGCCAGCGGCAGCGAACCGCCGGTCGGGTTGTTCGGGCTGCAGAGGAAGAGGACATCCGGGCGATGAGCACGGACCGCGGCCACGATCGTGTCGGCCGGCAGATCCAGGCCGGCGCGCGGCACACCAACGAAGCGTGTCCCCGTCCCCCGGCTGATCAGTTCGTGCATCGTGTATCCGGGGGTGAAACCCAGTGCGAGCCGGTCCGGACCGCCGAACGCCTGCAGGATCTGTTGCAGGATCTCGTTGGACCCGTTGGCGGCCCAGATCTGCTCGGCGGTGAGGTCAGCGCCGGTCTGGGTGCTCAGATAACCCGCAAGAGCGGCCCGCAGCGCAGCGGCATCCCGGTCGGGGTAGCGGTTGAGGTCGGTGGCAACGCGACGACCGATCTCGACGATCATCTCCGGGGGCGGCGGGTAGGGGTTCTCGTTGGTGTTCAGCCGCACGGGAACATCGAGTTGCGGCGCACCGTAAGCGCTGCGCCCCACGAGTTCCGGGCGCAAGGGCAGGTCCGTCACGGGCGTTCCCGGCGGATGGTCACGGCGCGACCGTGAGCCGGCAGGTCTTCGGCGATCGCCAGCGCGAGTACCTGGTCGGTGACCTGCTCGAGGGCCGCCGCGTCGTACTCGATGACCTGGACACTGCGCAGGAACGTCGTGACGTTCAAGCCACTGGAGTGGCAGGCACACCCGGCTGTCGGCAAGACGTGATTGGACCCGGCCAAATAGTCACCCAGCGACACGGGGCTGTGAGGCCCGACGAAGATCGCCCCCGCATTGCTGATGCGAGCGGCATCCTGAGCGGCGTTGCGGGTGTGGATCTCCAAATGCTCCGCGGCGTAGGTATCGGCACAGGCCAGGGACTGCTCGAGACCGGAGGTGATCACCGCGGCACTCTGCCGGCCGGACAAGGCGATCTCGATCCGTTCCGAGTGTTTGGTGGCTGCCACCTGCACGGCCAACTCAGCGTCCACCGCATCGACGAGTTCGCGACTGTCCGTGATCAGCACGGACGCCGCAACGACATCGTGCTCGGCTTGGGAGATGAGGTCGGCAGCCACCAGAGCTGCATCGGCAGTGTCGTCGGCGACGATCGCGATCTCCGTGGGACCCGCCTCGCTGTCGATGCCGACACTGCCGCGTAGCAGCCGTTTGGCCTCGGTCACGTAGATGTTCCCCGGTCCGGTGATGACGTTCACCGCTGGCACACCCTGCACTCCCAGCGCGAGCATCGCCACGGCTTGTGCCCCGCCGGCCGCGTACACCTCATCGATCCCCAGCAGCGCACACGCGGCCAGGATCGTGGGGTGGGGCCAGCCGTCGTTGTCGATCTGCGGCGGGCTGACGACGGCCATCGACTCGACGCCAGCCACCCGGGCTGGAACCACGTTCATGACAACACTGGAGGGGTAGACGGCACGGCCACCTGGGACGTACAGGCCCACCCGGCGCACGGGTCGCCACGTTTGGCGCACGACCGCGCCGGGTCCCAGTTGCGTCGTGCGCGGCTCCGGGAGCTGATCAGTGTGGACGGTCGTCGTACGCTCGATCGCCGTGAGCAGTGCCGCACGGACGGCCGGGTCCAGGTTCACCTCCGCGGCAGCGATCACCTCGGCCGGGACTCGCAGCGTCGCTGGACGCACCCCGTCGAATCGCTGCCCGAAGTCCAGCACCGCTTCGGCACCTCGTGACCGGACATCGTCAATGATGTGGCTGACCGCGGCCGACTCCCCCTCGGGCAGGGCCCGGGGCACATCGAACGGCTCATCGGCGGTCAGGTCGATCCGGCGCAGCATGTCTCAATGGTATTCGGCACTGCTCAGCGGCTAAGTTCGAGGACGTGGCCAAGCGCAAGAAGGACGATCGTGCCTCCACCCCGGCAATGGTGGCGCTGCGGGAGGCCAGCATCGCCTTCGCGATTCATGAATACCACCATGATCCGGACGAGACCGCCTACGGCGACGAGGCGGCCGCCGCGTTGCGCTTGGACCCGGAGCGGGTTTTCAAAACGCTGGTCGTGGAGGTGGATGGTCAGTTGGTCGTGGGTATTGTGCCGGTCAGCGGTCAACTGAACCTCAAGGCACTGGCCGCCGCCGTGGGTGGGAAGAAGGCGGCGATGGCCGACCCCAAAGCCGTCGAGAAGACCACCGGCTACGTCTTGGGTGGTGTCTCCCCCGTGGGCCAGCGCAAGGCGCTGCCGACTGTCCTGGATGACAGAGCGGTGACTTTCGGCACCATCTTCGTCTCGGGCGGAAAGCGTGGCCTGGACATCGAACTCAAGCCTGATGATCTGATCAAGGCGACGAACGCGAGGACGGCACCGATCGGGGTGTAGTTGGCCGGCGCCAAGAGCCACGCCGTGGCGTCCGGATCGGCGCTCCCCTGGCCGTGAGCCGAGCATCACCGAGGTCGCGACCATTGCGGGGTCGTTCACCGCTACTGCCGCGCCACCTTGCGCAAAGAGCGTCGACCGCTTCGATCTCGGCCCCGTCGTCGGTCATGATCCACGATGAGGACCTGTTTGGGGTATTCGGCAGTTGTTGTTGCGACACGCCGTGGCCAATCGCACCTTCTGCCCATTTGCGGCTGGAGTTCTTCCAGGGCACGGGGTCGGGACGGCGGTGGTGTATGTCTGGCAGTCCGGCGGTAGTCCGCGAGGGTGGGGCCATGGGATCACCGCCGGCCTTGCCCAGAGTGCGTCTACGGCGCAGAAGGGAACTGCTGCACGGGCGTGGCCACGTCGATGTCCGCTTCCTCGTCCGACTCCGGGTCGCGCGCGAACGCCGAGCTCAGAATCACTACCAACAGCGCGCTGAACGCCGCCATCAGCAGGACACCATTGGCCTGTAGCGTCAGCGGCAGTTCCACGATGGCGCCGTCGCGCACCATCGAGCGCCCAGCGAGCCACCAACCCAGCACCCGCGCCACCGCGGCGCACATTCCCGCTGCGATGATGACCCCCACCACTTGAACCCCGCCCTGGCCAAAACCCAGTTGTCGCAATCTGCGCGCAGCGACCCCACCGAGCACCAGTCCGGCGACCAACAGAGCCAGTGCCAGCGTCAGATCGGCTATCGCAAATCCTTGCGGGTACGGTTCGATGAACCCACCATCCCCGTGGGCGACGGCGACCCGGGGCGCGAGCAGCACCCAGGCCAGCCCAGCGGGCACCCCCAGTGCCGCCCCCAGCAGCAGATACCGGGCGATCACTCCCACGGCTGGGAGCGGCGTCACGCGGGCAGGCACCCTGACCCCAGCAGAGCTTTGAGGTCGGCGCCGAGTGCCGAACTGGGCACCACACGAAACCCCTCGTCGAGACGCAGCACGGTCGTACGGGTGCCACTGACCATCTGCAGATGCACCTCGGTGGGCCCGGGATGGGCGGACAGCACGTTCTTCAAACGGTCGACGGTGTCCGGGGTGCACTGCTGGGCCGACACCGTGATGAGGAACGGCTGATTGCGGTCCACAGAGACGTCAGGCGCGGTGACCTCCATGGCCATAAGTCGCGGCGACTCCTCGTTGACCTCCAGCCGACCCTTGATCTTCAGGATCGCATCGGTATGGCAGTACGGCGCCACCTGCTCGAACACCTTCGGGAACACCAGCACCTGGATCTCGCCGCTGAGATCCTCCACGACCAACTGCGCGTACGGCTTACCGCCCTTGGTGGTGCGTCGGGTGGCCTGGGTGACCAGGCCCGCGATGGTCACCACCCGTGCCTCTGAGGTCTCCACCGCGGTCAGATCCGAGATCTGGCCATCGGAGATGCTGCGCAACTGGGACTCGAGGCCGAACAACGGATGGTCGGAGACGTACAGCCCCAACATCTCCCGCTCATGGGCCAGAAGGACGCTCTTGTCCCACTCCCCCACAGGAATCTGCAGGGCCAGTCCGGGCGCGACCTCCTCGTCGGCGGACATGTCCCCGAAGAGGTCGAACTGCCCGATCGCCTCGGCACGCTTTGTGCTCAGCACCTCGTCGACCGCGGCCTCGTGCACGCTGATCAGACCCCGACGGGTGTGCCCCAACGAGTCGAAGGCACCGCTCTTGATCAGGGATTCCACTGTGCGTTTATTGCACGCCTGCGCCTCGATCTTGGCCAGGAAGTCCTGGAAGTCAGCGAACCTGCCCTTGGCCGAGCGGGAGGCGATGATCGATTCGACGACAGCCTCACCGACGTTGCGGACCGCGGACAGACCGAAGCGGATGGTGTCGCCCACGGCCGTGAACCGGGACTGCGAGTCATTGACGTCCGGCGGCAGCACCTTGACGCCCATGTGCCGGCACTCAGCGAGGTAGATCGCGGACTTGTCCTTGTTGTCCTTGACGCTCTCCAGCAAGGCGGCCATGTACTCGGTCGGGTAGTTGGCCTTCAGATACGCCGTCCAGTAGGACACCAGACCGTACCCGGCGGAGTGGGCCTTGTTGAAGGCGTAGTCCGCGAAGGGGACCAGGATCTCCCACAACGTGTTGATCGCGGCGTCGCTGTACCCGTTGGCGCGCATGCCGGCGGCGAAGGGTCCGAACTCCTTGTCGAGAATCTCCTTCTTCTTCTTACCCATGGCCCGGCGCAGCAGGTCGGCTTGTCCGAGGCTATAGCCGGCAACACGCTGCGCGATCGTCATGACCTGTTCCTGGTAGACGATCACGCCGTAGGTCTCGTTGAGGATGTCCTCCAAAGGATCGGCCAGTTCCGGGTGGATCGGCGTGACGGGCTGGCGACGGTTCTTGCGATCGGCGTAGTCGTTGTGGGCGTTGGCCCCCATCGGACCGGGCCGGTAGAGCGCGAGCACCGCGGAGATGTCATCGAAGGAGTCCGGCTTCATGCTGCGCAGCAGCGCACGCATCGGCCCGCCATCGAGTTGGAACACCCCGAGGGTGTCGCCGCGGGCGAGCAGGTCGTAGGTGGGGCCGTCCAGCAGCGGCAGGTCCTCCAGCACCAAGGTCTCGCCCTTGTTGATCTCGATGTTGAACAGGCAGTCATCGAGGACGGTGAGGTTACGCAGGCCGAGGAAGTCCATCTTCAGCAGACCGAGTTCCTCACAGGCGCCCATGTCGAACTGGGTGACGATGGAGCCGTCGTCTCGCATCCACAACGGGACCACATCCAACAACTTCGCCCTCGACAGGATCACACCTGCCGCATGGACGCCGGGCTGGCGTTTCAGGCCCTCGAGCCCGCGGGCGGTCGCCACCACCTGCGCGACCTGCGGATCGCTGTCGTGTAACGCGCGGAACTCGCCGGCCTCCGCGTAGCGAGCGTGTTTGGGGTCGAAGATCCCGGCCAACGGGATGTCCTTGCCCATGACGGCATCGGGCATGGCCTTGGTGATCTGGTCGCCCAAGGCGTACGGGAAGCCGAGCGCGCGTGCCGAGTCCTTGATGGCCGCCTTGGCCTTGATCGAGCCGTAGGTGACGATCTGCGCCACCTGGTCGGCGCCGTACTTGTCCGTGGCGTACCGGATCATCTCGCCACGCCGGCGCTCGTCGAAGTCCATGTCGATGTCAGGCATCGAGACCCGATCGGGGTTCAGGAACCGCTCAAAGATCAGGCCGTGTTCGATCGGGTCGAGTTCCGTGATGCCCATGGCCCACGCGATCAGCGCACCTGCTGCCGAGCCACGGCCTGGCCCGACCCGGATGCCGTTGGCCTTGGCGTGGCGCACCAGGTCGGCCACCACGAGGAAGTAACTGGGGTATCCCATCTGGTTGATGACCGAGATCTCGTACTCGGCCTGCTCGAGGTGACGCTGGGGCACGGGGTTGGGGGCGAACCGCTCCTCCAGGCCGCGGTGCACCTCCTTGGCCATCCAGGACTCCTCGGTCTCCCCCGCAGGCACGTCGAAACGCGGCATCAGGTTCGCGGAGTCGTCGAAGGCGACATTGCACCGTTCGGCGATCCACAGCGTGTTGTCACACGCTTCGGGCAGTTCCCGCCAGACATCGCGCATCTGATCGGCGCTCTTGAGGAAGTAGCCGGAGCCATTGAACCGGAAGCGCTTCTCATCGTTGACCTGTGCCCGGGTTCCGATGCACAGCAGCACGTCGTGGGCCTCGGCGTCGGACTCGTGGACGTAGTGCAGGTCGTTGGTCGCCACCAGCGGCAGGCCCAGGGTGCGCGCGATCTTGAGCAGGTCCTCGCGATGACGGCGCTCGATGTCCAGGTCGTGGTCCATCAACTCACAGAAGAAGTTGTCCTTGCCCAGGATCTCCTGGAAGTCCGCGGCAGCTGCCAGCGCCTTGTCGTACGCCCCTGCGCGCAGCCACATGTTGACCTCACCGCTGGGGCAGCCCGTCGTGGCGATCAGGCCCTTACCGAACCGATCCAGCAGTTCACGGTCGAAGCGAGGTTTGCGGTAATACCCCTCGATACTGGCCAGACTCGACATCCGGAACAGGTTGTGCATCCCCTCGGTGGTCTCCGCCAGCACCGTCATGTGGGTGTACGCCTGTTTGCCCTTGATCGTGGGGGTGCCGTCCTCCGCCACGTCGTCCCCGGGGACCTCCCCGAAGTCGAAAGGGGATTTGGTCGCCCGGCCCTGCGGCGCGTAGTACCCCTCGATGCCGATGATCGGCTTCACGCCGTACTTGTTGGCCTTCTTGTAGAAGTCGTAGGCACCGAACACATTGCCGTGATCGGTCATCGCGATCGCGGGCATCTCCAGCCGGGCGGCCTCTGCGAGCAGG
>Ga0116175_1000459_pt1 | contig 28744 bp, 24 predicted proteins | sample AD_UKC125_MetaG_FD_89802 | JGI IMG/M metagenome (GOLD analysis project Ga0116175, IMG submission 89802) | Active sludge microbial communities of municipal wastewater-treating anaerobic digesters from USA - AD_UKC125_MetaG | ecosystem: Engineered > Bioreactor > Anaerobic > Digestate | place: USA... | reverse complement strand
GTCGGGCTGACAGGATTTGAACCTGCGACCCCTTGACCCCCAGTCAAGTGCGCTACCAAGCTGCGCCACAGCCCGTGGCTGCCCCGAGGACCAAGTCGGACCAAGCCGGAACCAGCCCCGAGAGCGAACGAAACCCTATCGCACGGCATACCAGGGCCCGAAATCGCGCGGTATGCCGTGCCCGGCGCCACCGTCCTAGCGCTTGCGCCTCTCGCGGACTCGGACGCTCACCTCGACCGGTGTGCCCTCGAAACCGAACCGCTCGCGCAGCTTGCGCTCGACGAACCGCCGATATCCGGCCTCGATGAATCCGCTGGCGAAGAGCACGAACCGCGGCGGGCGCGCCGACGCCTGGGTAGCGAAGAGGATGCGCGGTTGCTTGCCGCCGCGCACGGGGTGGGGTGACGCGGCGACGATCTCGCCGAGGAAGGCATTGAGCCTGGCCGTGGGGATACGGGTGTCCCAGGACGCCAGCGCGGTCTCGAGCGCCGGGACGAGGCGGTCGAGGTGGCGTCCGGTACGGGCCGAGATGTTGACTCGAGGAGCCCAGGGCACCTGGACCAAGTCCTTGTCGATCTCACGCTGCAGGTAGTACCGCCGGTCCTCGTCGACGACGTCCCACTTGTTGAAGGCGATGACCAGGGCCCGGCCCGCGTCGATGACCTGCTGGACCACCCGGATGTCCTGCTCGGTGAGCTCTGACCCGGCGTCGATGAGGACGACCGCGACCTCCGCCTTCTCCAGCGCAGTCTGCGTCCGTAGCGAGGCGTAGAAGTCGGCCCCGCGGGTCTGGTGCACGCGACGGCGGATGCCGGCGGTGTCGACGAACCGCCAGGTCTTGCCGCCGAGCTCGACCAACTCGTCCACCGGGTCACGGGTCGTGCCGGCGACATCGTCGACGACGACCCGCTCGTGGCCGATGAGTTTGTTGAGCAAGGACGACTTGCCGACATTCGGGCGCCCGATGAGCGCCACCCGGCGCGGGCCACCCCGGGCGTAAGCTCGGCCCACCTGAGAGACGGTCGGGAGCACCTCCAAAACGGCATCGAGGACATCGCCACTGCCGCGGCCGTGCAGGGCCGACACCGGCCAGGGCTGGCCGAGACCGAGCCCCCACAGGGTCGTCGCGTCTGCCTCGAACCGTTGGTCATCGACCTTGTTGGCGACGAGCACGACCGGGCGGCCCGAGCGCCGCAACATCTTGACCACGCCTTCGTCGGTGTCGGTCGCACCCACAGTCGCGTCCACGACGAACATGACGACATCGGCCAGCTCGACCGCGACCTCGGCCTGCTCGGCGACCCGAAGGTGGATACCAGAGGCGTCGATCTCCCAGCCGCCGGTGTCGACGAGGGTGAAGCGGCGCCCGGCCCACTCGGCGTCGTAGGCGACCCGGTCGCGGGTGACCCCGGGAACGTCCTCGACGACGGCCTCGCGGCGACCGAGGATCCGGTTCACGAGCGTCGACTTGCCGACGTTGGGCCGACCGACCACGGCCACGACCGGCAACGGGCCCTGCTCGGTGCCGGCGTCGAGGCTGCCGCTGTCAGCAGACAGCAGCGCCAGGTCGGACTCATCGAGGTCGAACTGCACCAGACCGGCGCGCAGCGCACGCTCCACCGCAGCCTCATCCACACCGTCGTCCACGGACGTCTGATCCACCGTCATTGGTGTGTCGGGGACATCGGCTCCGGCGGCCGCATCGAACGCCTGATCCGCCGTCGCGGGCAGCTTCTGATTAGTCACCCGCCCCATTGTCCACGAGTGACGACTACCCGGCGTCCGCCCCGGACTGGGCGAGGGCATCCGGCAACTCCAGCCCCGTCGCCTCTGCGGCTGTCTGCACATGGCGGGCCAGGGCGATTCGCAGGGTTTCGGTGGCCTGACGCATGCGTTCCCGGCCAGGCAGACTGCGGTCGGCGGCGAGCACCAGCGGGGCACCGAACACCGCCACCAGGCGGTTGCCCGGCCGCGGGAGGGCGTTGCGGCCCTGGCCGGCATACCGGGTCCCGAGGCAGGCGACGGGGACAATCGGCGCGCCGGTTGCCAGTGCCAGCCAGGTCGCCCCCTGGTGGACCTCCGAGACGTCCCCGCGACCGCGAGTTCCTTCCGGAAAGAGGCCGACCACTCCCCCCGCGCCGAGCACGGTGCGGGCCCGCCCGAGTGCCGCGCGATCGCCGACGGTGCGGTCGACCGGAATCTGTCCGACGCCACGCAGCACCACCCCGAACAACCCGGAGAAGGTCTCCTGCTTGACCAGGAAGTGCACCGGGCGGGGCGACACCGTGAAGACGAACGGCCCGTCGAGGAATCCGGTGTGATTGGACACGAGGATCACCGGACCGCGGGGCGGCACCAGGGCTGCGCCCTGGACGGAGAGCCGGTATGCCGGCCGCAGCAGACCGTGCCCGATCACCTGTCCGATGCGAGGACGCCAGGTCGGGGACAGCACCAGGCGATCACCCGGCACGACCCACCACCTCGGACACGACGGCCAAGACGGCCGCAACCGACTCGTCAAAGCTCAGGTCGCTGGTGTCGAGGCGCACGACCCCGTCGGAGGCGATCGTGAACTCCGACACCGTGGAATCCAGCCGGTCCCGATCGACGACCTGACTGCGGGTGGCCGCGACGGACGCCTCATCCGCGTGGCCGAGGTTCTGCGTTGCACGGCGGGCCAACCGGGCAGCCTCGCTCGCGGTGAGCAGGATCCGCACCGCGGCATCGGGTGCCACGACGGTCGTGATGTCCCGACCTTCGGCGACACAGGTTCCCCGTTGCGCGAGCCCCTCGGCGATGAGCAGCCGCTGCCGACGGCGCAACTCCGCGCGCACGGCGAGATTGGTCGCAACCACGGACACCAAGGAGGTGACGCGGTCCTCCCGGATGGCTCGCGAAAGATCGATGCCGTCCACCCGCACGCCCGGCCGGCGCGGGTCCATGACCATCGTCACCGCGACGGTGCGTGCCTGCTCGGCGACGGCCTCGTGATTGGCCAGGTCGACTCCGTCGCGCAGGCAGGACCAGGTGAGCGCCCGGTACATCGCTCCGGTGTCCAGGTATGCCGCGTCGAGCGCGCGCGCGACAGCTCGGGAGACACTGGACTTCCCCGATCCGGACGGCCCGTCGATCGCGACGACGGTCCCGGTGAAGGGCGCCTCGGCACCCGTCTGCTCAGGGCTGTGCTGCGGATTGACCTGCGGATTCACTCCAGCACCCTCCACCCCTCTCGCCGCAAGGCGTCGCGCAATCGCTCGGCCGCCGCGGGCACGACGAGGATCTCGGCCAGCCCGAACGGCTGCCCCAGACCGTGATCGAGGCGCAGATCCTCGAGGTTGACCTCCGCGGCTCCGACATCGGCCAGCAGCCGGGCAAGTTCGCCCGGTGTGTCGGGCACCAGCGCGGTGACACTCTCGTATGCCGTGGGCGCGGCACCGTGCTTGCCCGGGATGCGCGCATGGCCGGCATTGCCGTGCGTGATCGTGCGACTGACAACCTCGAGACTGCCGATGTCGGCGCCCGGCTCGGGCGCCGACAGCCCCTCCAGCGCCGCCACGACCTCGCCGAGATCGGCGATCACGCTGTGCAGCACCCGCGCCACGGCCCCGGCATTGCCGGCGAGGATCTGCGTCCACAATCGAGGGTCGCTGGCGGCGATCCGGGTAACATCGCGCACCCCTTGTCCCGCCAAGGCGAGGGCGTGGTCGTCCAAGTTGCGCAATTGTGCTGCCACGATGCTGGCCGCGACCTGCGGGAGATGGGAGATCGTCGCCACCGCGTCGTCATGGCTGGCGGCGTCCATCCGGCTGGTCACCGAGCCCGCGGCGTGCGCGATCTCTTCAACGAGGGCGATCGCGTGTGCCGAGCTGCCCGCGGCGGGCGCCACGACCCACGCCCGACCCTCGAAGAGGTCGCCGCGAGCGTGCGCCGCTCCGGAGCGTTCACGCCCGGCCATGGGGTGGGAGCCGACGTAGCGATCGACCGGGGCACCGACAGCGATCAAGGCATCGAGCACAGCGCCCTTGACCGACGCCACATCGGTCACGACGGCGTCAGGACACTCCGCCAAGGCCAGTGCCACGACGCCCGCCGCAACGTCCGGCGGGGCGGCCACGACGACGAGCTCCGGTGGATCGGTCGCGTCTTGGGCCAATGCACCGGCACCCAGGTCACGTGCCAGGCGCTCGGCAGTGGGGGACGGATCGGCGAGTGACACGGCATACCCCTTGCGGGTGAGCGCGATCCCGAGACTCGTGCCGATGAGGCCGGTGCCCCGGATCTGTATGCGCCTACTCACGCGCCCAGGGTAGCGACGCAGGTCGCTCGCGCGAGCCCGGGTCCGGGGTCGGATCCGCGGTCACAAGCCGGCTGCAGCGTAGAGCGCGCCGACCTCGCGACGACTCAGCGCCCGGGTCTTGCCGGACTTGAGATCCCCGAGCTGGATCGGCCCCACGTCGGTGCGGACCAGGCTCTGCACCGGGTGGCCCACCTCGGCCAGCAGCCGGCGCACGACGTGTTTGCGGCCCTCATGGAGGATGACCTCGACGAGCGCCTTGCCGGGCGCGGAGTCGACCACCTTGAAGGAGTCGACAGCGACCGGTCCGTCGTCGAGCTCGACTCCTTCGCGCAGCCGCTTGCCCAGGTCACGCGGTATCGGTCCGGGCACCTGGGCGAGGTAGGTCTTGAGCACTCCGTATGCCGGGTGCTGCAGTCGGTGGGCCAGGTCACCGTCGTTGGTGAGCAGCAGGAGGCCCTCAGTGTCGGCATCGAGCCGTCCGACATGGAAGAGCCGCTCGTGCCGGTTGCCGAGGAAGTCGCTGATCGACGGACGGCCGAGCTCGTCACTCATCGTCGACACCACACCCAGCGGCTTGTTGAAGGCGAGATAGACACGGGATTCATCCAGCTGCACCCGCTCACCGTCGACGTGCACGGTCTGGCGCAGCGGGTCGATCCGGACGCCCAACTCGGTGACGAGGTGACCGTCGACGGTCACCCGGCCGGCCGTGATGAGGTTTTCGCACGTGCGCCGTGAGCCGACCCCGGCAGCAGCCAGCAGCTTCTGCAATCGCACGCCGTCCGGATCGTGCACGTCGACGGCAGGCTGTGTCGGACGGGCCTTCGGCAGGGCCGTCGGCAGGGCCGTCGGCTGGCTGGGCTTGGTGGAGCCGGCGAACCGCGCCGACCGTGTCGACGGCGAGCGGCCTGACGGGGTACCCGAGGCTCGTCGCCCGCGACCTTGTGATCCGCCCGCCGAGCTGGCCATCGAACCACCCCGGCCCTGCGAGCCGCCCTTCGAGCCGCCTCGGCCCTGCGAGCCGCCCTTTGACCCACCCCGGCCCTGCGAGCCGCTCATGCCCGGCCTGCCTGAGCGATCTCGTCGAGCAGGTCGACATCGGGCAGATACGGCGCCAGCGGTGGCAGCTCGTCGAGGGAGTTGATCCCCAGTCGCTGCAGGAAGTAGTCGGTCGTGCCGTAGAGAATCGCTCCGCCCTCACCCTCCCCTTCCTCCTGGATCAGGCCTCGCGAGAGCAGGGTGCGCACCACTCCGTCGACGTTGACCCCGCGGACCGCCCCCACCCGCGACCTCGACACGGGTTGCTTGTAGGCGATGACGGCGAGCGTCTCCAGTGAAGCCTGGGTCAGCCGGGCGTGCTGGCCTTCCATGAGGAAGCGTTCGACAACGGGAGCATGGGCGGCCCGGCTGTACATCCGCCAGCCGCCGCCGATGGCACGCAACGTGAAGCCACGGTGGGCCTGCTCGTACTCGGCCTCCAAGTCGACCAGGGTCACCCGCACGTCTTCCACGGGCACTTCGAGCGCGGTCGCCAAGGCGACCTCGGTGACCGGTTCATCGACGACCATGAGCACCGCCTCGAGTGCCGACCGGATGCCCCCGGGGAAGGCATGCACGTCGAAGGCCATCTGCCCGGTGTCGACGGCGATCGCCGCATCACTCATCGGTGTCCCCATTCTCGTCGTTGTCGTCGTCCCACTCACTGTGGGTCACCCACTCCGGCTCGGCACCGTCGAGCGTCCCTTGTTGTTCTCGGCCCACCCACCGAACAATCAGCTCTCCCAACGGTTCTGGCTGTTCGAAAGAGATCGAGCGGTCCTTGAACAGCTCCAGCAGCGCGAGGAACCGTGCGACGATGACGACGGTGGAGTCGGCATCGGCGACCAGCGCCCGGAAGGAAGCGCTGCCGCTGTCGCGCAGACGGGCGACGAGCAGTGAAGCCTGCTCGCGGACGCTCACCACGGGGGCGTGCAGGTGTTCCAAGCCCACCGTCGGCACCGGTTTGGGGACCATCGCCCGGGCGGCGATCATCGCCAACTGCTCCGGCGTGATGCCCATGACGAGCTCAGGAAGCAGCGCCGCAAACCGCGGCTCCAGGCCGGCCTGTCGGGGAGTGAGACGTCCCGAGGTCGCCATCCGGTCGGCGAAGGTTGCCGCGAGGTCCTTGAAGGCGCGGTATTGCAGCAGCCGGGCGAAGAGCAGATCCCGCGCTTCGATGAGCGCGAGGTCTTCCTCGTCCTCCGGGCCATGGGTGGGCAACAACCGCGCGGCTTTGAGGTCCAGCAGCGTCGCGGCCACGAGCAGGAACTCGGAAGCCTGGCTGAGATCCCACTCGTCCGGTCCGGCTTGGGCGGCCCGGATGTGTGCCATGAACTCGTCGGTGACTTTGGCCAGGGCGATCTCGGTGATGTCGAGCTTGTGCTTGGAAATGAGCCCGAGCAACAGGTCGAAGGGTCCCTCGAAAACGTCCAGGTGCACCTGGAAAGGGGTTGCGGCAGCGCGCCGGGTGAGCACCCCTCCGGGAACGACCGCGGCCGCTGCCTCAGGCGGCTGCACCACGGGCGATCAGTTCACGAGCCAACTGCCGGTATGCCGCAGCCGCCGGGTGCCCGGGGGCATAGGTGGTGATCGGCTCGGCTGCCAGTGTCGCGTCCGGGAACTTGACGGTGCGGCTGATCACGGTATGAAAGACCTGGTCTCCGAAGTGGTCGACGACCGAGCGCACCACCTCACGGCTGTGCAGGGTGCGTCCGTCGTACATCGTCGCGAGGATGCCGTCGATCTGCAGCCCCGGGTTGAGGCGGTCGGTGATCTTCTCGATCGTCTCGACCAGCAATGCCACACCACGCATCGCGAAGAACTCGCACTCCAGCGGGATGATCACGCCGTGCGCGGCAGTCAGGGCATTGACCGTGAGCAGGCCCAGCGAGGGTTGGCAGTCGATCATGATGACGTCGTAGTCGTCCATGACGGGGCGCAGGACCCGCGCGAGGATCTGCTCGCGTGCCACTTCGCCGACGAGCTGGACCTCGGCCGCCGACAGGTCGATGTTGGCGGGGACCAGATCCAGGCCCGGGGTACGGGTCTGCTGAATGACCTCACGAATGTCGTGGCCCCGCTCGGTGAGCAGGTTGTAGACGGTGACATCGAGATCGTTGGGTCGCACGCCCAGACCAACGGACAGCGCACCCTGCGGGTCGAAATCCACGAGGAGAACCCGGCGTCCCACCTCGGCCAGCGCGGCCCCGAGGTTGATCGTCGTCGTGGTCTTGCCGACCCCGCCCTTCTGATTGCACATGGCGATCACCCGAGCCGGCCCATGAGAGGACAACGGGGCGGGCGTCGGGAAGTCAGGCATCGGCCGACCGGTCGGGCCGAGGGCGCCGGGCCCGTCGAGGTGGATCAATTCGGGTTCCTCGGAGGTGGGACGGTGCACTCCAGTGCTCACGGAAGGCTCCTTCCCGGTCGGGCGCACGGTCGGCTCACGCTGATCGCTGACTTTATCAGCGGGCCCGAGGGTGCGCCCCGGCATACACCTCGCGCAGGCGTTGCACGGTCACCATCGTGTAGATCTGAGTGGTCGTCACTGACGCGTGGCCGAGGAGTTCTTGCACGACCCGCACGTCGGCCCCGCCGTCGAGCAGATGGGTCGCGAACGAATGCCGCAGCGTGTGTGGCGACACGTGCCGGCCGATCTGAGCCCGCTCGGCCGCCGCTCGGATGATGTCCCAGGCCGCTTGCCGGGACAGTCGTCCACCACGGGCCCCGAGGAAGACGGCAGGGGTGCCACTCCCCCGGCTGGCAAGGGCGGGACGACCCCGGACCAGGTATGCCGTGAGGGCTTCAGTTGCGTGGCGGCCAACCGGGACGATCCGCTCCTTGGAGCCCTTGCCCACGAGTCGCACCGACCCCCCGTCGAGGTCGATGTCGTCGACATCCACACCGACCGCCTCGGAGATGCGGGCCCCGGCTCCGTAGAGCAGCTCGAGCAGGGCACGGTCCCGTAGCGATCCGGGCGGCTCACCGAGGGCTGCGGCGTCGAGGAGCGCGGTCACTTCGGTCACCGAGATGGCCTTGGGCAGCCGCAGGGCCGTCTTTGGTGGGCGCACGGCGGCTGCCGGATCTGCCGGAGTGATGCCCTCCAGCGCGAGGAAGCGGTGCCATCCGCGGACCGCAACCAGGGTGCGGGCGGCCGACGCGGCGACCACTGCCGCGTGCTGCTCGGATCCTTCGCGCAACTCGACGAGGAAGTCGCTGATATCCCCCTCGCGCACCTGCGCGGGGTCGTCGATGCCTCGGGTGCCGAGGAACTCGACGTAGCGCCCCAAGTCACGGCGGTAGGACACGAGCGTGTTCACGGCCAGCCCGCGCTCGACCTGCAGATGATCGAGCCACCCACCGACGGCGGCCTGCAGCCGCGACGGGCGGGATGGTGCGTCGGTCCGGTTTGCAGCCGAGCCTGCACCTGGCCGAGTCTCGGTCAGGCGATCGCCTCGGCGGTCGGGGTGCAGGCCATGCCGAACGCTTCCGCGACGGCCGGGTAGGTGACGGCCCCGCCGTGGGTGTTCAAGCCCAAGGCCAGCGCCGGGTCGGCCTGCAGCGCGCCACGCCAGCCCTTGTCGGCCAGCCGCACGGCATACGGGAGGGTGGCGTTGGTGAGCGCCCACGTCGACGTATTCGGCACTGCACCAGGCATATTGGCGACGCAGTAGTAGATGGAGTTGTGGACCGGGAAGGTCGGGTCGGCGTGCGTCGTGGGCCGGCTGCCCTCGAAGCACCCACCCTGGTCGATCGCGACGTCGACAAGCACCGAGCCGGGCTTCATCTGCGCGACCATCTCATCGGTGACGAGCTTGGGCGCCTTGGCGCCGGGGATGAGGACGGTGCCGATGACCATGTCGGCGCTGAGCACCTCTTGGCGCACCGACAGGCGGGACGAGGCGATCTGGCGGACCCGGTTGTCGTAGCGCCAGAAGCTCATCCGCAGCTTGTCGAGGTCGGTGTCCAACAAGGTGACTTCAGCGCCCATCCCGAGGGCGACCTGCGCGGCATTCTGGCCCGCGACGCCAGCACCGAGCACGACGACTTTCGCGTTGGCGACACCTCCGACTCCGCCCATGAGGACGCCACGACCGCCCTGCGCCTTCATCATGGCGTGCGCCCCCACCTGCGGGGCGAGACACCCGGCAACTTCGGACATCGGGTAGAGCAGTGGCAGCATGCCGGAGGGCAGTTGCACAGTCTCGTAGGCAATAGCCGTGACCTTGCGGGCCGTCAACTCTTCGGTGAGCGGCTGGTCGGCGGCCAGGTGCAGGTAGGTGAAGAGGGTCAGGCCCTCGCGCATGCGGTGGTATTCCTGCTCGACCGGCTCCTTGACCTTGAGCACCATGTCGGCTGCTGCCCAAACGTCGTCGGCGGAGTCGATGATGCGGGCCCCCTGCGCGACGTAGTCCGCGTCGCTGATCGAGGACCCCAGACCGGCCCCCTTCTGGATCAACACCTCGTGGCCCCGCCCCACGAGTTCGTTGACGCCCACGGGGGTGATCGCGACGCGATACTCGTGGTTCTTGACCTCGCTGGGAACGCCAACCTTCACGATGTGTGGTCCTTCCGGATGGCCGGGTCCGACGGCACGGTCGCCCCGGGGCCTGGGTGAGAGCATTCACATCCTAGGGCGCGCGGGTGCGCCCTGAGAGGAGTCCGTTGATGGCGATCACGCTGTATGCCGACCTGCCGGCACGGCGCGCCCGGCAGCTGATGGCCGACCTGTCCGCCGTTGTCTGGATCAGTTGCTGGGGGTATGCCGCGCGGGTGGTTCACGACTCGATCGCGGCCCTGCGCGGCCCCACCGACAGTGTCCGTGATGCAGGGAACGTCTTCGCCTCGCAGATGACCTCGGCCGCAGATCAATTGGGCAGTGTGCCGTTGGTCGGCGACCGGCTGCGGGCGCCGTTCGAAGGCCTCACCGGCACTGGGAAGTCCATCGCCCAGGCCGGCGCGGACTTCGGCGTCGCGGTGGATCGAGCGGCGCTCGCGGTCGGCCTCGTGACCGTGCTGTTGCCTCTGGCGCTGGCCCTGGTGCTGTGGCTGCCTCCTCGCCTGATCTTCATCCGAAGAGCCACTGCGGCAAGGAGATACATCGACGCAGACGCCGACGTCGACCTCTTCGCCATGCGCGCACTGGCCCGCCAACCCATGCATCGGCTGGCCCGGATCAGCGACGATCCAGCCGGAGCTTGGCGTCGTCGCGACCCGCACGTCGTGCGAGCCCTCGCCGAGTTGGAGCTCCGTGACTGCGGACTTCAGCTCCCCCCGGCGTGATCCCGATCGACCGGCCATCACGCACGGACGTGGCGTGAGGCCCCGGAGGGCCGGCGATCAGGAGCCGGCGACTGCGGTCACCTGCGGCACGAGATCCTCGGGCGGACACATCCAGGTGGTGGCCGTCGCGTCGACCTGCGCGCCGGAACGGATGTCCTTGACCGAGTCACCGCGCTCACTGGCCGGCGAAGGTGGGAACCACACGTAGGGAATCCCGCGCCGCTCGGCATACCGGATTTGCTTTCCGAACTTCGCCGCGGACGGCGCGACGTCGCAGGGAATGCCGCGGCCACGCAGCGTTGCTGCGACGGCCATCGAGGCGGATCGCTCTGCTTCGGAGTTCACTGCGACCAAGACCGCTGCCGGGGTGCTGCGGCTGGCGGTGACCAGCCCCTTGCCGACCAGCAGCCCGAGCAGCCGGGACAACCCGATCGAGATGCCCACCCCGGGGTAGGTGGTGCGCCCGTCGCTGGCCAGGGCGTCGTAGCGTCCGCCGCTACAGAACGACCCCCAGTCCTCGTGGCCGATGAGTTGGGTCTCATAGACCGTCCCGGTGTAGTAGTCCAAGCCGCGGGCGATCTTGAGATCGGCGACCAGGACGCCGGGTCGCACGGCATGACCGGCGCGCATCACGGCCGCAAGCTCAGCCAGGCCCTGCTCGAGCCCAGGGTCGCTGACGCCCAGAGCCCGCACCTCGTCGACGAAGCTCTCGTCCTGGCTCCGAATACCGGCTAGCGCCAGGCACTGCTGCGCCTGCTCAGCAGTGGCGCCGGCCGCTTCGAGCGCTGCGGCGACCTTCTCCGGACCGATCTTGTCGAGCTTGTCGACAATCCGCAGAGTGCCGGCGATATCGGTCAGGCCGATGCCGCGATAGAAGCCCTCAGGGATCTTCCGGTTGTTGACCTGGATGCGAAAGGGGCCGATGGGCAGCTGAGCGAAGGCATCTGCGACCACCAAGGGCATCTCGGCCTCGAAGTGCTCGGCCAGCTGACCGATATCGACGACGTCGATGTCGCACTGGGTGAACTCGCGGTACCGGCCTTCCTGCGGGCGTTCGCCACGCCACACCTTCTGGATCTGGTAGCGCTTGAAGGGGAAGGCGAGCTTGCCGGCGTTCTCCAGGACGTATCGCGCGAAGGGCACGGTGAGGTCGAAGTGCAGCCCGAGTGCCGCCTCAGCTGTCTCAGCGGGCGCGCCGAGTCGCACGACGCCGTAGATCTCCTTGTCGACATCGCCGCCCTTGCCGGCCAGACGTTCGACCGGCTCGACCGCGCGAGTCTCGATCGACGCGAAGCCGTGCACCTCGAAGGTCCGGCGGATGACGTCAAGGAAGTGCTGCTCGACGATCCTGCCCTCGGGGAGAAACTCCAGGAAGCCGCTGATCGGGGTCACTTTGGCGTTGCTCACTCGGGCATCCTCCCAGAGACGCCGGGGGCGTGGACCGAGCGGTCCACGCCCCCACGTCCGCGTCGACGGCAACGCGCCGCGACGCGATGGCACTCACTGGCCGGCTGTCAGCGTGAGGTCGTCGATCTTGACCGAGCCGGCACCCATGCCCGCCTTGGACGAACGAGCCAGGGACAGATACAGCTGCCCCGGCGCAGTGACAGCGGTATCGGTCAGGGTGCCCTTCCACGTCGAGGGCTCCGGCTGACCGTCCAGCCAGGTCCGGAACTGGAAGGTCGAGCCGACCACCCGCACCCGAACCCACTGCTTCCCAGCCGTGACCACCTGACCATTGGCGATCGAGGTCTTCGACTGCGCCCCGTTGACCACCTTCATCATCGACACCGTCGTCGAGTTCGTGATCTCCAGCCCATACCCGTTCGCCGGGTTGAACCCACCCGACCACGCCCCGGACCCACGCAGATACACATTCAGGTAATGACCCGAAGTCGGCGTCCCGGTGCAGGAGAACACCACCTCGGCATCCGCCCGCGCCGCCACACCGGTCAACTGAGCCCGCGCATACGAGGAGGCCACATCCTGCTCGGCCAACACCCCCGCACCACCAGAGACCGACACCGACCCACTGCGCACCGACGTCGTCCACGCCGATCCCCACGCCGACCCGTCCACACCCGTGAACCCATCAACGAACAGCGGCGGGACACCCGCCGGTGTGGTCACGGAGATCGCCTCCGAGGGCGCTGATTCGTTGCCCGCGGTGTCGACTGCGCTCACGGTGAAGCTGTAGGTCGTGGCGGCCGTCAAACCGGTGACCTGCAGGGTGGCGCCGGTCGGCGACCCGACGAGGACCCCGTCGCGCCGGACCCGGTAGCCCGCGACCCCGACATTGTCGGTGGCTGCGGCCCAGGTGAGCGTCGTGCCGGTCCAGGTCGTGCCACTAGCCGCCAACCCGGTCGGGACCGACGGCGGGGTGGTGTCCGGAGTCGGCGTTGTGACCGACACCGGGCTGCTCAGCGCCGAGAGGTTACCGGCCGCGTCCTTGGCACGCACGGCATACCCATAGGTCGTCCCGGCCGTGAGGCCGGAGTCGCTGAACGAGGTCGTCGTCGAGGAACCGACCACGACACCGTCACGCAGCACGTCGTATCCGGTGACCGCGATGTTGTCCGTCGCGGCCGTCCAGGTGAGGCCGACAGACGTGCCGGTGGGGACCCCGGCGGTGAGGCCGGTCGGCGCTGCCGGCGGGGTGCGGTCGGGAGCGGACTGCACCTGGCCCGAGGCCACGGTGACGTTGTCGATGGTCACCGTGCGTGTCCCGGTGCCGGTCCCCGTGCGGACGAGGGACACGTAGAGGTCGCCCGGGATGGTCACCACGGAGTCGGTGACACTGCCCTTCCAGGCGGTGGGCTCAGTGCTGCCGTCCAGCCAGGTGCGGAATTGCAGCGTCGAGCCCACCATGCGCACCCGAAGCCACTGTTTCGCCGTCGATACGGACTGCCCGCCGGTGACAGAGGCCAGAGTGGTCCCGACGGTGTTGGACATTCGTCGCATGGCCACACTCGTGCTGGCGGAGTTGAACTCGAGGCCATACCCGTTGGACGGCCTGGCCCCATCGGACCAGTTGGTGCCGGCCCGCAGGTAGACCGAGAACCGGCCCTGAGGGCCGCTGCCGTTCCAGGTGTAGGACAGCAGCACCTCCGAGTCGGCGAGGTCGTTCGCCTTGAGGATCGACTTCGCATCCGATCCGTAACTGTCCACGACGGCCAGCACTCCCGCGTTGTTCGTCGTCGCGACGGTGCCGCCCGCGGAGACGGTGGTCGACCACTGGGCCGGCCAGGTGGCGCTATTGGCGGCCGTGAAGGTCTCGGTGGCCGCCACCAGGGTCGCCCGGGTCAGAACAGTCGTCAGGCTCTCGGGACCGGCGTTGCCGGCCCGGTCGAGGGCGCGGACGGCATACGTATAGGTCTCGCCGGCAGCCACGGCGGCGTCGGCGTAGGACTGCGTCCCGACACCGAGGGTCGCCACGAGATTGCCGTCTTTGCGGACCTCGTATGCCGTGACCCCCCGGTCGTCGGTGGCGTCCTGCCACGACAGGAGGACGCCAGTCGAGGTGGCCGTGCCGGTCAGGCCAGCGACTGCGCTGGGGGCGGTGCTGTCGGCCGGCGGAGTGGCGCCATTGGCCGAGGCTGGCGAGCCGCCGGGAGCCGAGGCTGCCCAGGAGGCAGGATCGGCGTTGTCCAGTCCGGGGTCGAGCAGTTCGAGCGAGGCTCCGGTGCCCACCACGGCGGGCCACGGTGCGTCCGTTCCATAGGTCACCTCGTCAACGATGCGAGTGCCCTGGATCAGGGCGAGGGTTTCGCCGTCGTCGGCCAGTCGTCCTGGGTATTGCCCCGCGACATTGGTCGAGCCGGGGTGGGCGGCCCGATAGGGGAGGTCATTGGCGACGATGACGATCCGGGCTCCGGGCAGAATCACCGTGCCCGGCTGGAAGGTGAAGCCCACTCCGTTGAGCGTCCAGCCGGACAGGTCCACTGACTCGCTGGAGGGGTTGGCCAGTTCGACGTATTCGGCCTGCCCGTCGCCTGCCGGGGCATACATGATCTCGTTGATGACGACGTTGGGTGTCGCCGACTGAGAGGCAGGGACCGGAAGCCCCGTGCCACTGTTGGTGGCGATGACGGCTCGCCGGTCGGCGAGCGCGGCGGTGAAGATCGAGCGGCGGGTGGCCTCGGTGGCGGTGCCCCACCTGGCCCGGTCCAGCGGCCAGTCGACGTCCTTGTAGGGAGCCACGATCGCATCCCAGGCCGCTTCGAGCTGCCCGGGCACGAGTTCCTGGTCGGCCAGAGTGCGCAGCCGCCGGAAGAACATCTGCCGATAGTCGGGGTAGCTCAGCAGCGCGGTGAGGAAGTAGTTGTTGCGGTCGGGGGTGAGGTAGTCGCCGTAGGAGTCGCCGGAGGACGGCTCGAAGGTGTTGTTGAGGTCCCAGTGCCACATTTCCCAGCGCCCGGTGCCTTCGGTATCCCTGGCGACGTACCAGTTGCGCCAGTCCGAGTCCCAGTGGCGGATGAGCGAGTTGACCGCCATGTAGTTGATGAGCACCGGGATGTTGAGGTTCTCCTCGAACCATTGCTTCTGCGCCGCCGAACTGCTCTGGCGGATCTTCTGGGTGAGGGTCCAGACGTCGGTGTAGTCCTCGGTCTCACGGGTCTTCTTGTCCAGGTCGAGGGACGCCTGGAGCTCGGCTGCGGTCGGGAAGGTGCGCAGTCCCCCCGCGTCGCCCTTGTAGATCGACCAGTTCTTGACCCCTTCGATGTCGCGCCAGGTGCCGTCCTCGGTCTGCAGGAAATGGCCCGCCGACCAGAACTGTCCGTTGCGCTGCGTACGGATCGGGGTGACCACCACGTCCTTGGCACCGGTGTCGCCGACGATCTTCCACGACAGATCCATGACGGCCGGGACGTCGTAGTGCATCGCCCACTCGTCGACGGAGTACGGCAGATAGGGCCGGAAGTCGAGGTTGTGGCCCGGGGGCATCTCGACCTTCCATTGCACCTTGGCCGCAGACCGGGTGAACTGCCCGCGGATGTTCATCTTGGCGCCGTCGTAGACAACGCCGTTGTAGACGATGACCGCATCGCCCTGCAAGTCGTCGAAGCGGTGGTTGGCCAGCAGATCGTTGTAGACCGCGTCGGCCATGAACCACTCGAAGACCGGCAGCTGACTCGCGACGGCCGGGTTGGCGACGGTGTAGCCGGTGTAGTGCGACGCGTCGTCGGAGGCCGGCAGGGAGTATGCCGTCGTGCCCAGGGTGGCGTCGATCCGATAGCGGACGAGCAGCCCGGCCGCCTGCCCGGCGAGGGTCGCGGCATATACGCCGTCGCCGGCGCCACCAGGGCTGGCCGCGTCGTCGAGGAATGGCACGGTGATGGGGGCGTCGAACATGACCGCCGACGTGAGCGTGGCGACCGATCCGACAGGCAGGCGCGCCGTCACCGTCACGGCCTCACCCGGTGCGGGCTTAGCGGGCGAGGTAGCGAGATCGACGATCTTCGGCGGTGGTGCGGTGCCGTCGAGCGAGTTGACGGCCTTGGGCGTGCCGCCACTGACCGTCGAGGGCCCCCAGTTGGCTGGGTCGGTGTTGTCGAACCAGAGGCCGCGTACCTCGAGCGACGGGCCGGTGCCGTCGGCCGTTGCCGGCCAGGGAGCGGTGTCGAGGTAGCTCACCGTGTCGACGACCTGCCCGGCGGTGTCGACCAGGGTGACCGCCTCGCCGCTGTTGCTGAGCTTGCCGGTGTAGATGGCATCCGGCGCGAACCCATACAGCGTCGTGAAGCTCGCTGCGCTCGGCGACAACACGAAATAGCCACCTGCCGGGATGACCGTGCCGGCTGGAATCACCGCGGTGATTCCAGCGGTGAAGGAGAATCCCCCGATGTCGATCGCCGACGCCGACGTGTTGGCCAGCTCGAGGAAATCGTCGGTGTCGAGATCGGACACCGCGTGGTAGTGAACTTCCGAGATCACGACCCCACCCGGCTGCGCCCAGGCCGTCGGCGCCGCCAGGCCGGTGACGACCACGGCGGCGGCCGCGCCGCCGCTGACCATGCGCCGGACAAATTGTGAAATGTCCATTTTCCCCTCGTTTCCCGCGGTGCTACCCGGGCACTTTATAGCGCAATTCCAACCGCGCCACAGCCGATTGAGGAGAATAGGTCGTCGCCATATTCAAGGATGCGTCCGACGACGCGCGGACTTCCCCCGAATAGGGGGATCGGTCAGAGCCGGCGCAGGAAGGGGTTGGAGCGCCGCTCCTGACCGATCGTCGTGATGTCGCCGTGACCGGGCAGCACGAGGCGATCATCGGGCATCGGCAGGACGACCTCCCGCAGCGAGCGGTTCATGGCGCGCTCGTCCCCACCGGGCAGGTCACACCGTCCGATCGACCCGGCGAAGAGCACATCCCCAGACACAAGAGTGGATCCGACCCGTCCCTCCAACTGATCTGGCACGTCGGTGAGGCTGAACATCAGCGAACCCTCGGTGTGCCCCGGCGCGTAATGGGCGCGGAGGTCCAGCCCGGCCAGCGTGATCGACTCGCCGTCAGCCACCTCCCGCACATCGCTGGGCTCGGTCCACGTCGCCGCGCTCCCAAATTGAGCCTCCAGCATGGAGCGCAGCCCTGCATCCACTCCAGACAGCGGGTCGGCGAGCCGGTAGCGGTCGTCGCCATGCAGGTATGCCGGCAGCTCGGGGTCACTCCCCCGCTCACCTGCCGAGGGCACGCCCGGGGAGAGGTATGCCGTCCCGCCCTCGCCACGGCATACCGGAGTGACCGAGTAGACGTGGTCGATATGGCCGTGGGTGAGCAGGACGGCCACCGGCTTGAGCCGGAAGTCGCGCAGGACCTCCGCCAGATTCGGCAGCACACCGATACCCGGGTCGACGATGACGCACTCGGACCCGCGTTCCCGGGCGAGCACGAAACAGTTGGTGTCGAACGCGGCCGCAGGGAACCCGATAGTGAGCACGGAACCGAGCGTAGCCGGGGTCTCTCGGAGCACAATTCACGCACTCGTGACCCCGTGCGGTCAGCGGCCTCCCCGACCTTCCCTAGACTGGTCGACCGTTGGCACTTCGGCGCGCCTTCGCGGCGCATCAGGGAAGGTTGAACCCGTGCGGGACAAGCAAGCTGTCATAGCCGTCTTGGCCGTCGTCGCGGTGGTATTGGGCTTCGTCGTGCTCGTCAACGCCCTCACTGCTCCGAAGTCGGCCGATGTTGCCGCCGGCGCGGACTCCACCACCTCGGCGCTGTCCTCGACCAGTTCGGCGAGTGTTTCGACCAGCTCCACCCCCACTCCGACTCCCACCCCGAGCGTGCTCGCCGGGTGCACGCCGGTGCCCGGGCCACAGCCGACACCTAAACGGATGACCTCCGCGCCGAACGTCGACGCAGCCCGCGGAAAGACCTTTGTTGCCACGGTGACCACCAACTGCGGGCCCATCACCATCGAGCTCGACGGCACCAAGGCCCCGGCAACGGTGTCCTCGTTCGCGTTGTTGGCCAAGGAGGGGTATTGGGCTCCGAGCCCCTGCCACCGCGTGACGGGAGATGCCGAAGGGATCTGGGTGCTGCAGTGCGGCGACCCGACCGGCACGGGATCCGGCCCTGGCCCCGGCTATCACTATGGGATCGAGAATGCCCCGGCTGACGGGAAGTACCCAGCCGGCACGGTCGCCATGGCGCGCACCAGCGACCCGAACAGCAACGCCGACCAATTCTTCATCACCTACAAGGACACCACGCTGCCGGTCGAAGGCGGGGGCTATTCCATCTTCGGGAAGGTGACCGGCGGCATGGACATCATCAACCGGATTGCGGCAGCAGGAGTCAGCCCCAGCGACCAGATGTCGCCGATGGCGCCAATCAGCATCCTGTCCGTGTCCGTGGAAGCGAAGGGCTGAGTCGATGACCGAGCACGAGGAAGCAACCCCGATGACCGATCCCGCGTCTCTCGGCCAAGAGCCTCTGGCCGATCAGCCGCTCAGCGCCGACCCTGCGCCTGACGAGCCCGTGGCCGAGGCCGACGAAGCCGTGACCGAGGACGCAGTGACCGAGGAAGCAGTCGCTGCGCCCACGGCCCCTCGGCCGGTGGTTCCGAGCCCGGCGATGTTCGCCCGCACGCATGTGGCCCCGACGACGAGCGAGTTCGGCAGGGTGGGCGACGACGGAGTCGTCTACGTCATCACCCCCGAGGGCGAGCGCGAGGTCGGCTCGTACCCCGGCGTGAGCCACGGCGAGGCGCTGGCCTATTTCGTGCGCAAGTACGACGACCTGGCCGCGCTCGTGGCGCTGTTGCACCAGCGGGTCACCCAGACCGATGTCCCGGCCAAGGAGGCTGCCGACTCCCTCGCCAAACTCAAGGAGCAGGTCAGCCAGGCCCGCGTCGTCGGTGACCTCGCCGCCCTCGACCGCCAGCTGGCAGACATCGATGCCGGCATCGCCACGCGCCGTGCCGCCGAGAGCGCTGCCCGGGCCGAGGCGAAGGCCGCCGCCACTGTTGCCCGCGAAGAGGTCGTCGCCGAAGCCGAGCAGATCGCCGGCCAGCCTGAGGCACGCATCCAATGGAAGACCAGCGGGGCCCGGATGCGCGAGCTGCTGGACGTCTGGAAGACCATGCAGCGCAGCGGCCCGCGTCTGGACAAGGATGTCGAAGCGGCCTTGTGGACGCGGTTCAGCGCGGCGCGCAATGGCTTTGACAAGGCCCGGCGCAGTCACTTCGCCCACTTGGACAGTGCGCAGGCTCAGGCCCGCGCGGCCAAGGAGCGGTTGGTCGCCGACGCGGAACGCCTTGCCACGAGCCACGATTGGGCTGTGACCGCGGGTGCGTTCAAGCGGCTCATGGATGAATGGCGCCTGGCCGGTCGCGCCAGCCGGGCCGACGACGACGCTCTCTGGACCCGGTTCAAGACCGCTCAGGATTCGTTCTTCGCCGCCAAGGACGCGGTCGTGGCTGCCGAGGACGAGGAATACCGCGCCAACCTCGCGGTCAAGGAGGGACTGCTCACAGAGGCGGAGGCCATCCTGCCGGTCAAAGACCTCGAGGCCGCGAAGGCTGCCCTGCGGGTGATCCAGGACAAGTGGGACCGCGCCGGCAAGGTGCCGCGGGCCGACCTCGAGCGCACCGAGAAGGCCCTGCGTCGCGTCGAGCAGGCCGTCCGTGATGCCGAGGACAAGCGGTGGGCCGCTTCCAACCCTGAGGCCGCAGCCCGGGCGCAAAGTCTGGTCGATCAGCTGGAGAAGTCGGTCGCAGACCTGCAGATCGCTCTCGACAAAGCTCAGGCATCCGGCAACGCCAGAAAGGTCGGCGAGGCGTCAGCCGCGCTGGAGGCCCGCCAACAGTGGCTGGCCCAGGCGCGCGCCGGCCTGGAGGAGTTCGGACCCCGGGGCTGACGCCGGCCCCACGGCATACCGGCCAAGCATCTCTTCCGGTATGCCGTGGGGCTCAGCCGCGCGTGGCGGCGCCGTCATTGCCGCGCCGCACGGAGAACACCCCGTCGACCCCCTTGACAGCACGCAAGACGTAGTCGAGGTGGGCCGGGTCGGCCAACTCGAAAACGAATCGAGATGTGGCGACGCGGTCACGGGTCGTGTGGACGGCGGCTTCCAGGATGTTGACCCGCTGATCGGACATCACCCTGGTGATATCCGACAACAGGCCGTTGCGGTCGAACGCCTCCACCTGGATCTGCACGAGGAATCGACTGCTCTGAGTCGGAGCCCATTTAACGTCGATGAGCCGCTCGGGTTCCCGGCGCAAGGAGTCGGCGTTGGTGCAGGCGGCACTGTGCACCGACACGCCCTTGCCGCGGGTGATGAATCCGATGATCTCGTCGCCAGGCACTGGGGTGCAGCAGCGCGCCACCTTGACCCACACATCGTCGGTGCCCACGACGACCACACCAGGATCCGAACGAGGGCGCAGGCGGCCGCCGGTCGGGATGGTGGCCTCGGCGAGGTCCTCCTCGGTGCTCTGCGCGCCGCCCAGGGACTCAACAAGCCGGTTGACGACGTGCTGAGCAGAAACGTGACCCTCACCGACTGCGGCATACAGGCTGTCGATGTCGTGATAGCGCAGATCAGCGGCCAGGGCCGTCATCGACTCGACCGACATGAGGCGGTGCAGTGGGTGCCCTTGTTTGCGCAGGTATTTGGCGATCGACTCGCGGCCTTGCTCGATCGCCTCCTCACGACGGCTCTTGCTGAACCATTGGCGGATCTTGTTGCGCGCCCGAGCACTCTTGACGAAGGACAGCCAGTCTCGGGACGGGCCCGCTCCATCGGCCTTGGAGGTGATGATCTCGACGGTGACGCCGTTCTCCAGGACTGAGTCGAGCGAGACGAGTCGGCCATTGACCCGCCCACCGATGCAGTGGTGGCCGACCTCGGTGTGCACGGCATACGCGAAATCGACGACGGTGGAGCCAGCTGGGAGCGCGACGACGGAGCCCTTCGGGGTGAAGACGTAGACCTCTCCCCCGCTGATCTCGAAGCGCAGCGAGTCAAGGAACTCGCCTGGGTCGGCGGTGTCGCGCTGCCAGTCCAGCAGCCGGCGCAACCAGGCCATATCGTTGACATTGGTTTCGCCGCCCTTGCCGCGGCGGCGTTCTTCCTTGTACTTCCAGTGGGCCGCCACGCCGTACTCTGCTCGGCGGTGCATCGTGTGGGTGCGGATCTGGATCTCGACGGCCTTGCCCTGTGGTCCGATGACCGTCGTGTGCAACGACTGGTACATGTTGAACTTCGGCATGGCGATGTAGTCCTTGAACCGGCCGGGCACCGGATTCCACTGGGCGTGCACGGTGCCGAGCGCGGAGTAGCAGTCGCGGATGTTCTCGACAAGGACCCGCACCGCGATGAGGTCGAAGATCTGCTCGAACTCGCGTTCGCCGGCCACCATCTTCTGGTACACCGACCAGTAGTGCTTCGGCCGCCCCGTGACCGTCGCCTTGATGCTCGCCGCCTTGAGCACCTCGGACACCTCGGCCCGCACCGAGTTGAGGTACTCCTCTCGCGCCGGGGCGTGAGCGCTGACGAGCTCGACGATGTGGTCGTAACGGTCGGGGTAGAGGGTGGCGAAGGCCAGGTCCTCCAGCTCCCATTTGATGGTGTTCATCCCGAGCCGGTGGGCCAGCGGGGCGTAGATCTGCAGGGTCTCCTCGGCCTGACGCACGGCCCGCTCGCGGGACAGGTACTTCCAGGTGCGGGCGTTGTGCAGTCGGTCGGCGAGTTTGATGACCAGGACGCGGATATCGCGGGCCATCGCCACGACCATCTTCCGCACGGTCTCTGCCTTGGCGGCGTCTCCCCAGGTGACCTTGTCGAGCTTGGTCACGCCGTCGACCAACTCTGCGATCTCGTCGCCGAAGTCGGCCCGCAGCTGGTCGAGGGTGTAATCGGTATCTTCGACGGTGTCGTGCAGCAGCGCCGCGGCGATCGTGTTGGGGGTCATCCCGATTTCGGCGAGGATCTGGGACACGGTCAACGGATGCGTGATGTAGGGGTCGCCGCTGACTCGAACCTGGCCCTGGTGGGCAGCCTCGGCGACGTCGAAAGCTCGCAGGATCACGCCGACATCGGCCCGGGAGTGGTGTTCACGCACCCGGCTGACCACCATGTCGAGGGCGACATTGCCAGCCGACTTCGGGCTGGCAATGCGCCGGATGGTCGAACGCATCCACGACGGTGAAGACGTGGAGGCAGGAGGGGTCGCTGAATCGGCCCGCACCTGCTCACTCATGGCCGAAGTGTAGTCGGCCCCGTTCAGTCGACCAGAATCGAGTGCACCTCGCGGCCTGGGAGCGCATCACGGCCGTGGAGAAACCCGAGCTCGAGCACGAAGTCGAGGGCGACTACCTGTCCCCCGGCCCGTTCCACCAGGTCGCAGGTCGCAGCAGCGGTGCCTCCGGTGGCCAGGACATCGTCCATGATGAGGACTCGATGGCCCTCGACGAAGGCGTCCACGTGCAACTCCAGCACTGCGGTGCCGTATTCAAGGGTGTATTCGGCCCGGTGAGTGCGCCCCGGCAACTTCCCCGCCTTGCGCACCGGGACGAAGCCCACCCCGAGTGCGTGCGCCGCGGCCGCTCCGAGGATGAAGCCGCGCGCCTCGATCCCGACGACGACGTCGACGCGGCCGGCATACCGGCTGCGCACGTCCTCGACCACGGCTGCCAGGCCGTCGGGGTCGGCTAGCAGTGGCGTGAAGTCCTTGAACCGCACCCCGGGTTTCGGGAAGTCCAGGACATCGCGCAGTCTTCCGGCGACGAGCGCCGCGATGTCCCTGGACCCGCTCCCGCCGCTCGTCACCGCTTGGACCGGGGCGGGCGCTTGGGCTGGTTGCGCGGCCCTGAGGCCGCCCACTTGTGCAGCGGCCGGCCCAGCGAGTCGGTGTCGGTCGCCGCAGCGTCCTGCGGGTCCGCGGCAGCGGTATGCCGTGCGGCAACATCCGAGCCGCCCGCACCTGGGCCCACGCCGACACCAGCGGCCACCGGCTCCTTGGCCTGCACCCGCTCGGAGTACTTGGCGAGGTCGACGAGAGCCGGCTCGTTGCGCCGCAGGTCGACCAGCAGCGGGGTGGCGATGAAGATCGACGAGTAGGCACCGACGGCGATGCCGACGAACAGCGCGAGGCTGAGGTCAAGCAGGGTGCCCGGCCCGAGCTTGGTGAACCCCACGACGAGGATCGCGAAGATCGGCAGCAGCGCTACGACGGTCGTGTTGATCGAACGCACCAAGGTCTGGTTGACCGCGAGGTTGGCGGCCTGGGCATAGGACTGCCGGCGGCTGCCGAGTGCCTCGGCGGTGTTTTCCCGCACCTTGTCGAAGACCACGACGGTGTCGTAGAGCGAATAGCCGAGGATGGTGAGGAAGCCGATCATCGACGAGGGCGTGATCTCGAAACCGAAGAGGGCGTAGATGCCGATGGTGACGATGAGGTCATGGATGAGCGCGACCAGACCGGACAACGCCATCTTCCACGTGCGGAAGTAGATGGCCATGACCAGGGCCACGAGCAGGAGGAAGACGATGAGGGCCTGGATGGCCTTCTGGCTCACCGACTCACCCCAGGACGGACCGATGAGCGAGGCCGAGACCGTCTTGTCGTCGACCCCGAAGGTCTTGGCCAGGGCCGTCTTCGCAGCTTCGTTCTTCTCGTTGGCCGCCTCGGTCTGCACCCGCACCGTCGTGCCACCGATGACGGTGGCCAGCACGTTGCCGGGGATTCCGGCCTCGGCGATCGCCGACCGCGCCCGTTCCTCATAGCCCGCGGTGTTCGTCACCGAGGTGAGTCGATACTCGGAGCCCCCCCGGAACTCGATACCGAAGTTGAGACCGCGGGCGAACAACCCGATCAGGGCGAGGGCAATGAGCACGGCCGAGAAGGCATACCACTGCTTCTGACGGCCGATGAAGTCGATCGAGCGCTTCCCGGTGTAGAGGTCGTTACCCCACTGCGCGATGGAGGTCATCTCAGGCCTTCCCCTCGGAGGTGAGCGTCGGGGTCACGAACCGGCCGCGGCCGGCATACCGGGTCTGTGGCGTCTTGGCCCCCAACCGTTCCGGATCCAATCCAGACCACGGATGCCCACCGCCGAAGAACTTGGTGTGAGCGAGGATCGCCACCAGTGGGTGGGTGAAGAGGAAGACGACCGCCAGGTCGATGAGCGTGGTCACCCCGAGGGTGAACGCGAACCCGCGGACATTACTCGCCGCGAGGACGTAGAGGACGATCGCCGCGAGGAGGTTGACGGCGTCGGCGGCGAGGATCGTGCGTTTGGCGCGCGACCAACCCGCATCGACTGCGGTGACCAGGGGCCGCCCCTCGCGCACTTCGTCTCGGATGCGCTCGAAGTAGACGATGAAGGAGTCTGCGGTCACGCCGATGGCGACGATGACACCGGTGACGCCGGCCATGGTGAGCCGGACGTTGTGGGACCAGCCCAGTAGCGTCAACACTCCATAGGTGGTCACGGCGGCCACGACCAGCGAGGCGACCGTCACGAGGCCGAGCAGGCGGTACTGCACGAGCGAGTAGGCCACGACGAGCAGCAGCCCGATGAGACCGGCCAGCAGACCGAGCGCGAGCTGCTCTTTGCCGAGCGTGGGGCTGATGTCGTCCTGGGTCTGCAGCTTGAAGGACATCGGCAGGGCGCCGAACTTGAGCTGCTGGGCCAGCGCCCGCGCCGAGTCGATCGTGAACGATCCGGTGATGCTGGCTTGACCGTTGCTGATGACCGCATTGGTCGACGGTGCGGTGATGACCTGCTTGTCGAGCACGACCGCAAACCGGTTGCGGGTTTGGTCGGCCTTGAGCCCGAACAGCCGGGTGGTCACTGCACCGAACTTGGCGGTGCCGTCACCGGTGAAGCTCAGGCGCACCTCGACGACACTCGTGGGCTGCCCGTTCTGACCGGTCTGGTAGCCCGAGCTGGCGTCGGCGATGTCGGTGCCGTCGAGTTCGACCGGCCCGAGGATGTATTTCTCCGCCTTGGTCGTGGCGCAGGTGACCAGTGGCTTGGCGGGGTCGTCGACGAAGTCGTTGATCGCGCCTGCCTTGGAGCAGTCGAGGTCGGTGAACTCCTTGGCCAGCTCGGGCGTGACCCATGCGGTGTCGGAGGGATTGGCCGGCTGGGCGGCCGTCGACGAGGCGGTCGTGGTCGATGTGGTGGTCGCGGTGGCACCGGGTGTCGGCGTCGGGTCCGCGCCGGTCAGGGCGGGAGGAATGGGGGCGTTGGCGCTGGTGGCCGGTGCCGCGGAGGTTGCCGGGGCCGTGGAGACCGGGTCCATGGTGAAGATGGGAGCGGACGTCACGGGCGCCTGGCTCGTCGCGGAGGCCGATCCGGTCGGCGAACTCGTCGTCGTTGCCGTGCTCTCCGGCACGCCGGAGGTGGCCGCGAGGACGGCGCGGAACCGCAGCTGCGAGGGCTTGCGGATCTGGTCGAGGGTCTTGGCGTCGGGCTGCCCAGGGATGGAGATGACGATGTTGCGCCCGCTCTGGGTGGTGATCTCGGCCTCGGCGACACCATTGGAGTCGACGCGCTGGGCGATGATGTCGCGGGCTTTCTCCAACTGGCCTGCGCTCACGGCCGCGTTCGGGTCGGCGAGCACGGGCTCGAGGACCATTTGGGTGCCGCCCTCGAGGTCCAGGCCAAGCTTCGGGCTCCATTGCCCGGTGCCAAACTTCGCCGTGGCGCCGATGCCGGCAAAGAGGGCGATCAACAGGACCAACAGGGTCCAGAGCACCCGTCGCGGCGCGCGGGTGCGAGATGGTGCACTCATCGGGATCCCCTAGTTGTCCTGCGTCGGGCCAGCAGCCGTGCTGCTCCCTGCGATCGGGTTGACGACTGCGTCGACGGCTCGTCGGTCGTAGCGCACGACGACGCCCGGCGCGACTTCGAGGCTCATCTCGGTGTCGGTGAGCGCGGTCACCGTGCCGAACAATCCGGCGGTGGTCCGAATGCGATCCCCGACTGTGATGGCCGATTGCATCGCCTGGATGCCCTTGACGCGCCGGCGTTGGGCCATGAAGACATAGCCGAGAAACAGCAATGGCAGGGCCAAGAACAGCAGCGAACCGCCGTCACTTCCAGACATGTCGTCAATCCTCATCAGCGAAAGCAGTCAACAGCATCGGCGCCCCGGCATACAGCCGGGACCAGCGTCCCATTGTGGCGTATACGCCCATACGAGGCGAACCCACCTCGCGGTCCACCCCCAGCGGGCGCTCCGCAGAGACTACCCGCCCAACGGGCCGATGTCGGTGATCCCCGGTAACCTGGGCTGCCCCGCCGGGGCCACGCCCGGCAGAGTCGATTGGTATGCCGTGCCGCCCACCGGGGCCTCCAGGCCGAGGTGCTCCCAGGCCGCGGGTGTCGCGACTCGCCCACGGGGAGTGCGCACGACCAAACCCTCGCGCACGAGGAAGGGCTCAGCCACCGTCTCGACCGTGTCGGATTCTTCTCCGACGGCGACCGCGAGATTGCTCACTCCGACCGGCCCGCCACCGAAGCGACGACACAATGCATCGAGCACCGCCCGGTCGAGGCGATCCAGGCCGCGGGCGTCGACGTCGAAGAGGGCCAGGGCCTGTTGGGCTGCCGGCAGGTCGACGACGCTCTGGCCGTGGACCTGGGCCCAGTCGCGCACCCGGCGCAACAAGCGGTTGGCGATGCGCGGAGTGCCCCGGGATCGCCCGGCGATCTCGGCGATGCCCTCAGTGTGAGCCTGGACCCCGAGCAGCCCGGCCGAGCGACGCAGGATCGTCACCAGGTCGGTCGTCTCGTAGAAGTCGAGGTGTCCGGTGAACCCGAACCGGTCCCGCAGCGGCGCCGGCAGCAGCCCCGACCGGGTCGTGGCGCCCACCACGGTGAACGGCGGCAGTTCCAGAGGGATGGCCGTCGCGCCGGGCCCCTTGCCCACAACGATGTCGACGCGGAAGTCCTCCATTGCGAGATACAGCATTTCTTCGGCTGCCCGAGACATGCGGTGGATCTCGTCGAGGAAGAGCACCTCCCCTTCGGCGAGCGAGGACAGGATCGATGCCAGGTCGCCGGCGTGCTGGATAGCCGGGCCGGAGGTGACCCGGATCGGCTGGTCGAGCTCGGCGGCGATGATCATCGCCAGGGTCGTCTTGCCCAATCCCGGGGGGCCGGACAGCAGCACGTGGTCGGGAGGACTCCCCCTACGCCGCGCGGCCTCCAGAACCAGGCTGAGCTGATCACGGACCCGGGTCTGCCCCGGGAAGTCGACCAGCCGCCGCGGGCGCAGCGCCGCCTCGACCTGGCGCTCGCGGTCCTCACCGCGCGGGTCGACGACGCGGGGACTGGCTTCGTAGGAGCCGTCCTCCCAACCGCCATCAGCGGGGTGCGTCGGGTCACCCATGATCACGTCCGAGCCAGCTTCTGCAGCGCCGCGCGCAGCAGCGCAGACACGTCTGCAGCCTCACCGGACGCGGGGGCAACGGCAGCGACGGCGTCCTCGGCTTGCTTGGCGCTCCAACCCAGACCGACCAGCGCGGCCTGGACCTGCGCCTCCCAGACGGAGGCGGCCGGCGCGACCGGCGCGTCGGCCTGGCTGAACGGCATACCCATCTTGTCGCGCAACTCCAGGACGAGGCGCTCGGCGCCCTTCTTGCCGATCCCGGGCACCTTCATCAAGGCCGCGAGATCTCCCCCCGAAATCGCTGACCGGATGGCGTCGGGCGAGTGCACGGCGAGCATCGCCAGGGCCAATCGGGGGCCGACGCCACTCACGGTCTGCACAGTTTCGAAGACGGTGCGCCCGTCAGCGTCGGGAAATCCGTAGAGGGTGAGCGAGTCCTCCCGGACGACCAGCGAGGTGGACAGGCTCGTCGTCGACCCGTGCCGCAGACCCGCCGCGGTCGCCGGGGTGACGTGCACGAGGACGCCGACCCCTCCGACCAGGATCACGGCGTGATCCAGACCCACCGTGGCGACTTCACCACTGAGCGAGGCGATCATCGGGTGCCCACCTTCCGTGCGGCGATCCCCGCCTGCTGGGCCAGGACCGCAGCCTCCAATCGAGCGGTCGCCGCGCCGCGCCAGAGATGGCAGATGGCCAGGGCCAGTGCGTCGGCGGCGTCGGCTGGTTTCGGCGCGGTCGACAGACCGAGCAGCCGGGTGACCATGAGCGTGACCTGGGCCTTGTCGGCGCGCCCGTTGCCGGTGACGGCTGCCTTGACCTCGGTCGGGGTGTGCAGGTGAACAGCCAAGCCATGCCGCGCGGCTACGAGCATGGCGACCGCGGACGCCTGGGCCGTGCCCATGACGGACAGCACGTTGACATCGGCGAACACCCGCTCGACCGTGACAACGTCCGGCTGATGCCGACGGACCAGGCCGTCGATCGCGGTCTCCAGGGCCAGCAGGCGGCGTGGCGTCTCGTCTGTGCTCGGCGTGCGCACGACGGTGACGTCGACCATGCGCAGCTTGCGGCCCAGGTCGCCGTCGACGACGCCGATGCCACACCGGGTCAGGCCCGGGTCGACACCGAGGACTCGCACGGCATACTCCTTGCTTTTGCAGTTGCTTTTGCAGTTGCTTTTGCAGTTGCTTTTGCAGTTGCTTTTGCAGTTGCTTTTGCAGTTGCTTTTGCAGTTGCTTTTGCAGTTGCTTTTGCAGTTGCTTTTGCAGTTG
>Ga0116175_1000456_pt1 | contig 28886 bp, 34 predicted proteins | sample AD_UKC125_MetaG_FD_89802 | JGI IMG/M metagenome (GOLD analysis project Ga0116175, IMG submission 89802) | Active sludge microbial communities of municipal wastewater-treating anaerobic digesters from USA - AD_UKC125_MetaG | ecosystem: Engineered > Bioreactor > Anaerobic > Digestate | place: USA... | reverse complement strand
GCCTCACGAGGCTCGCCCCGTCTGGCATCGTCGTGGTCATCGATGCGATTGGCTCGCCGGAGCGTCTCGTGGCGGATGCGCTCGCGCTCTCACACAGCCCTGTCGTCTTTGCCGGCTCGCTGCGCAACGCGACCGCGACCGCACAGGCGGTCTACGACGAGCAGGTGGCGCGCGGCGAGCGCACGTCGATCAACCTCGTGCTCGTGGGCGACGACGAGGGCGGGTTTGCGGTTGAGGACTACCTCGCTGCCGGGGCGATCGCTGAAGCGCTGACCGCGCTGGGGCTTGACCACTCGAGCCCCGACGTTGCCGTCGCGACCGAAGGGTTTCGCGCGCTGACCCGTGCCGTCAAGCACCTGTTCTCGGCAAGCGCTGCGGGGGCCGAGCTGGTTGCTGCCGGCCGCCGAGACGAAGTACGGGCCGCAGCAGAGCTCAATGCAGAGCCTGCCGCGACCCGTCACAACTAGGGGTGCCGTCAGCGAGGTGTGATCGCTACGCGACCGTCTGTCGCTTTGAAGAGATCACACCCGTCACGAAGCCCGCGAGGTGCAGGCCACCGTGGAAGCGCGCGTGTTCGATCTTCACGCACCGATCCATCACGACGTCGAGCCCGCCCGCCTCGGCGATCGCCGCGGCCTCTTCGCTCCACGAGCCAAGCTGCAGCCAGAGGGTCTTGGCGCCAATCTCGACGGCCTCGCGCGCGACCTCAGGGAGGTCTTCGTCGCGGCGGAACACATCGACGATGTCGGGCACCACAGGCAGGTCAGCGAGCGACGCGTACACCTTGTGCCCGAGGATTTCTTCGGCGCGAGGGTTCACAAAGTACACGTCGTACGGTGCACTCGACAGCAAGTACGTCGCGACGAAGTAGCTGGCGCGTGCCGGGTTGTTCGAGGCCCCGACGATCGCGATCGACTTCGCACGGCGCAGCATGCCGAGGCGCTCGGGGGCGGTCGGCCCCTGCCAGGTCCGCACCGGCTTTTCGGGCGAGGCTGCGGGCGAGGGCGCTGCGGCCGGACCCGCGCCGATCTCACACGAAGCGGCTGCGAGATTCGGTGCCGAGGAGCCCGCGGGGTTGATGGCGTTCATCGGGTTTCTCCTGTCGCGATGGTGAGAGCCTGATCCAGATCCCACAGAATGTCTTCGGGGTCTTCGATGCCCACCGAGATGCGGATGAGGTCAGCGGGCACGCCTGCAGCCTCAAGCTGTTCGGGGGAGAGCTGCTGGTGGGTCGTCGATCCTGGGTGGATCACGAGGGTACGCGCATCTCCGATGTTGGCAAGGTGGCTCGCCAGCTGGAGCGACTCGATGAACTTCGCACCCGTTGCACGAGCCGCGGCCAAGCGCTCTGCCTCGGTCGCGCACTCGACCGAGGGCCGAACACCGAATGCGAAGACAGAACCCGGGCCAAGCGGGAAGTACTTCTGCGCGCGCTCCTGGTGCGGGTGACCGTCAAGTCCGGCCCACGTCACGAATGACACGCGAGGGTCGCTTGCGAGCCACTCGGCCACGATGCGGGCGTTCGCCACGTGCGCATCGATGCGCTGGGGGAGCGTCTCGACGCCCTGCAGGAGGTTGAACGCTGCCTGCGGGCCGAGCGAGGGGCCGATGTCGCGCAGCTGTTCGCTGCGGAGCTTGGTGAGGAACCCGTACTCGCCAAAGTTGCCCCACCACTGGATGCCGCCATACGACTCGACGGGCTCGGTCATCGAGGGAAACTTGCCGTTGCCCCAGTCGAAGGTGCCGGCCTCGACGACGATGCCGCCGAGCGTGGTGCCGTGACCACCGAGGAACTTCGTGACCGAGTGGATGACGATGTCGGCGCCGTACTCGATCGGGCGCACGAGGTAGGGGGTGGCGAGCGTCGCGTCGACGACGAGCGGGACGCCCGCTTCGTGAGCAACGGCCGCGAGGCCCTCAAGGTCGGCGATCTCGCCGCCGGGGTTGCCGATCACCTCGGTGTAAACAACCTTGGTGTTCGCGCGGATCGCCTTGCGGAACTCTTCTGGATCTGAGCTGGCCACAAACGTGGTGTCGACGCCAAAACGACGCAGCGTCACATCAAGCTGGGTGACGGTGCCCCCGTAGAGCTGCGCCGAAGCCACAATGTGATCGCCCTGGCCGACGAGCGCCGCGAACGTGATGAACTCGGCCGACATGCCACTGGCGGTGGCGACCGCACCGATGCCGCCCTCGAGCGATGCGATGCGCTCTTCGAGGGCTGCGACGGTGGGGTTGCCGATGCGCGAGTAGATGTTGCCGTACTTCTGCAGGGCGAAGAGGTTCGCGGCATCGTTCGTATCGTCAAACACGAATGACGTGGTCTGATAAATCGGCACGGCTCGTGCGCCGGTGGTCGCATCAGGCGTCGCACCGGCGTGGAGGGCCCGGGTGCGGAACCCGAATTTGTGTTCGCTCATTTGGTCTCCTTCGTTTGGGCCTCGCGTACGGCGTCACGTACGCCCTCAACGGCCCAGGGGTTTTGCAAGCTTGTGATGTCGCCGAGGGGATCGCCCTGCCACAACTGCGCAAGCAGTCGCCGCAGAATCTTGCCCGAACGGGTTTTGGGAAGTTCGGGCACGCGCACGATGAACTTTGGCTTTGCGATGGGCCCGATGTCGCGTGCGATCAGGGCTCGGAGCTCATCGTGATCGGCCACGCCTGCGGCGCCGTCGACGACGAACGCAGCGATGGCGTGCCCGGTGAGCGGGTCGGCGACGCCGGTCACACCGGCTTCGCCCACGCTCGGGTGCGCGACGAGCGACGACTCGATCTCGATCGTCGAGAGGCGGTGCCCCGAGACGTTGACCACGTCGTCGAGGCGCCCGAGAATCCAGATGTATCCATCCGCGTCGATCGTCGCGCCGTCACCTGCGACGTAATAGCCACCGTGTTCGCCGTGGCCGGCGTAGGGCGCCCAGTACGAGTCGCGGTAGCGCTCCGGATTGCCCCACACGGTGCGGGCCATGCCGGGCCACGGGCGGCGTGCCACGAGGGTGCCGGAGCGGCCAGGGAGCACCGGCTCGCCGAGTTCGTCGACGACGGCCATGTCGATTCCCGGTAGCGCGACGGTGGCAGATCCAGGCTTGAGCGTCGTGACACCGGGCAGCGGCACGATCATCGCGGCCCCCGTCTCTGACTGCCACCACGTATCGACCACGGGGGTCTCGTCGCGACCAAAGTTGCGGCGGAACCACACCCACGCCTCAGGGTTAATCGCTTCGCCGACCGTGCCGAGCAGGCGAATCGACGAGAGGTCGTGACCTGCGGGCAGGTCGTCGCCGAACCAGGTCATGAACGAGCGGATGAGCGTCGGGGCTGTGTAGTAGACGGTCACGCCGTAACGCTCGATAATCTCGAGGTGCCGTTCGCGGTGCGGCGCGTCGGGTGTGCCCTCGTAGATCACCTGCGTGAGTCCGTTCGAGAGCGGTCCGTAGATCTCGTAGGTGTGGGCGGTGACCCACGCCAGATCGGCCGTGCACCAGTGCACATCGTCGGACTTCGCATCGAAGTGCGCCCAGTGCGCGTAGCTCGCGTGCGTGAGGTAGCCACCGGAGGTGTGGACGAGCCCTTTGGGCTTGCCCGTCGTTCCGGAGGTGTAAATGATGAAGAGTGGATGCTCGGCGTCAAACGATTCGGGATTGTGCACGTCTGGCTGCGTGTCGATCACGTCGTGCCACCAGACGTCGCGCCCCGTCGTCCAGGGCACGTCTTGGCCGGTGCGACGCACGACGAGCACGTGCTCCAAATTGGGAAGATCTGCGGCCGCGATATCGGCAGCAGATTTCACCTCAAACTGCGTGCCGCGGCGGTTTTGGCCATCGGTCGTCACGAGGAGTTTCGCGCCCGTGTCTTCGAGCCTAAACCGCACGGCTTCGGCAGAGAACCCACCAAACACGAGCGAGTGGACCGCGCCGATGCGTGCGCAGGCGAGGGTAATCACCACCGTCTCGACGAGGACGGGCAGGTAGATCACCACGCGGTCGCCCGGGCCAATGCCGAGCTCGGTGAGGCCGTGTGCCGCCTGTGCCACACGGCGCTGCAGGTCGGCGTACGTCACGCGATCGCGGTCGCCCGGTTCGCCCTCAAAAAAGAGCGCCACCTTGTCACCGCGGCCTGCGTTGACGTGTCGGTCAACGCAGTTGGCGGCCACGTTCAGGGTGCCGCCGGCAAACCAGGTCGCTGCGGGCACGCTCAGGCCCTCGGGGCCCTCGACCGGGGGAGACCATGTGTGGGCGGTGTGCCACGGCGTCGTCCAGTCGAGACGCTTCGCCGCGTGCTCCCAGAATGCGATCGGGTCGGCATCCGCGGTCGCATAGACCGAGGCGTCGACGTTCGCTTGGGCGGTGAACGCGGCTGGCGGCGCAAAGGTGCGCGTCTCTGCGAGGCGGGCTTCGGGCACAGGACTGTGCTCCGAGGCCCCACCCGCTTGGGCGTCTACATCCATCGCTTCAACACCGCCCGTTCGAAGACCACGAGGATCGCATTGGTGATCGTGCCAAGCAGCGCGAGCAGGATGATGGCGAGCAGGATGCGGTCGACACGACCTGTCTGCTGCGAGTCGTTGAGGAGCCAACCTACGCCCATGGAGGCACCAAGTAGCTCGGCGGCCACGAGGAACAGCCAGGCCTGGGCAAGTGCGAGACGAAGGCCCGAGACGACGGAGGGCACAACCGCTGGCAACTGGATCGTCCGGAACAGTGACCAACCGTGGAGTCCGAAGGTGCGACCCGCTTCGACCAACTGTGGGTCAACGTGGCGGAGGGCGTCGGAGACGGTTGTGTACACCGGGAAGAACGCGCCGATCGCGATCAGCGTGATCTTGGAATCTTCGCCGGCCTGCATCCAAAGAATCAGGAGCGGCACCCACGCAAGCGACGGCACAGCACGCAACGCGACCAGCATCGGGGCGAAGAGGGCCCCGCCCACACGCGAGAGTCCGACGATCGCCGCGAACGCGAGGGCGATGATCGATCCAATCAAGAATCCGATGAAGACGCGCTGCAGCGAGATCGCGATGTGCGTCCAGAGCTGACCACGCTGCACGAGGTCGATGCCTGCTTCAACGACCGACCAGGGGCCAGGCAGCCGGTAGGGCGGCACGATGCCGGCCGCTGTCACGTATTGCCACACCGCAAGGATGACGAGCGGGACGATGAATCCGCCCGCAATTTTTACTCCCGTGCGCGACCACAGGGGCGGACGCTGCTGCGCCGCCCCTGTGGTCGTGATTGTGCTGCTGGTCACCGAGTTGCCTTGAGTGCGAACTCGTTGTGAATGATGGTGGCGATGGCCTCGTCGATTGCCTTTCGGCCACCGGCGACATCGCCCGAGTCTGCGATGATCGGTGCGATCGTCTCGAGAACGGTCACCTGATCTTGCCCGGGGACGCCCGAGACATCGAGGTTCGATCGCTCGTTGATGACGGTCTTTGCGGCTTCGAGATCGATGGAGGCAGCGTCTGCAAAGAGCTGTGCCAGCTCCTCCGGGTTTTCAATGGCCCATACGCGTGCCTTTTCGTAGGCATCCACGACGACCTGGGCGACATCGCCATGGTTGTTGATGAAGTCTTCGGTCGCGTTGAGGAATCCATAGGTGTTGAAGTCAACGTTGCGATAGATGAGCTTCGCGCCAGAGTTCACTTCGGCTCCGGCCATGATCGGGTCAAGGCCACTCCACGCCTGCACCGAGCCGCCGTTGAGCAACGCGAGACCGTCAGCGTGCTGCACGTTCTGGATTTCGACGTCGTCCTCGCTGAGACCGGCCTCGGCGAGCGCCTGCAGGAGGAAGAAGTAGGGGTCGGTGGCCTTGGTGGCGGCGATAGAGCTGCCGGCAAGTTGCGAAACCTCAGTGATGTCGCTGTCGGCGGGGACGACGAGTGCCGACCACTCAGGCTGCGAGTAAATATCGATGACCTTGATGGGCGAACCGTTCGCGCGAGCGAAGAGCGCAGCGGAGCCGGCGGTCGAACCCACGTCGATCGTGCCCGAGCGAAGCATTTCGTTCGCCTTGTTGCTGCCGGCCGACTGCAGCCACTCGACCTCGACATCATCACCGAGGACTTCCTCGATCAGACCCTGATCTTTGACGACCAGGCTCAGCGGGTTGTACGTTGCCCAGTCGATCGAGAGGGTAGACGTCGACCACTCACTGCCTTCAACGGGAGCACCGTTGTTCGTGGAGTTCTCGCCTGCGACGCAACCGGTCATGGTGAGCGCCATCAACCCTGCAACGATCAGCGCGGGGATGGTTCGGCGTGTGACGGTGCTCATGCGTTCTCCTTGATTGTGAGCTTGTGTGCACCCAGCCCGTCGAGCAGGCTGGTGCGGAGGTCGGTGAAGGTGCGTGCGCCGCGGTCGCGGGGGCGGATGCCGGGTACGGGCACGACGCGCGCGATGGACTGGTTCGTCGTTCGCGCGGAGGTTTGGTGTTCTTGTGTGACGCCGGCTGCACGAGCAGAACCGAGGGCGCCGATACCCGACGATGAGCCGAGCGCGACGACTTTCGCGCGCGGTCGCTCGGGGATGGGGTCGGTGGCCGGGCCGTGCAGGTTGCGCAACAGGAGCACGCGGTCGGCCAGGTACAACGCTTCTTCGACATCGTGTGTGACGAGCACGATTGTCGTGGGTTGTGCCCGGTGGATGTCGAGGAGCAGGTCATGCATGTTCAACCGCGTCAGTGCATCGAGCGCACCGAAGGGTTCGTCAAGCAGGAGGACTCGGGGGCTTCGTGCCAGTGCGCGCGCCAGGGAGGTGCGCTGGGCCATGCCGCCCGAAACTTCGCGCGGACGCTGATTCGCGGCGTGTGCGAGGCCCACCAGCTCGAGGAGCTCGGCGACACGCTTTTTGCCCGCAGCACGCTTGGTGCCGAGGGGAAGGCCGATCGCAACGTTTTGCGCGATTGTGCGCCACGGCAGGAGGCGCGGTTCCTGAAACGCGATCGCCGTGGAATCGTCGTGAGCGTGGACTCCTTCATCGTCGAGCGTGAGGGTGCCTGCGGTGGGTGAATCGAGCCCGCCAATAAGACGAAGCAGTGTCGACTTGCCACACCCAGACGGTCCAACAACTGCGACGATTTCGCCCGGAGCAATGTCAAGCGTCAGATCGCGCAGCACCGTGCGTGCGCCATCCTTCATAGGGAAGGTTCGCTCAACGCCGCCGATGCTCACCCGACCTGCGGGGGCGCTGTTGACTGTCTCGATATGTTCGGGCATGAAGACCAGAATGCAGACCTCTGAGCGAAAAGTGAAAGTGGACCGTAACACGGCGTTGCATTCCGAGGGTCTTTGTGTCGGGATCAGCTCAGCTCAGCTCAGCTCAGCTCAGCTCAGCTCAGCTCAGCTCAGCTCAGCTCAGCTCAGCTCAACGCGGCGCGCACGACGCGTTCGACCTCATCGAGCGCCGGGAGCAGCTGGGACGCTGCCTCGGCATACACCTCTGCCGAACGCCGGTAGGGGTCAATGACATCGTCGTGCTTCGGGTCGGTCGCGCTGGCCATGTGGGTGCGCTGGCCGCCGACGAACTGCAACACGGCGGCGAAGCGGGCACGCGGATCAGCTCCGCCGGCCTCCGCCGCAACGCGGAGATCCTCAGTGCTGACCCCAGAGGCGAGGCGAGCAAACTCTCGAACGGCGAAGGTTCGGCGCACGGCGCTGGGCATCATCTTGACCGAGTGCGAGCGGTGCTCCCGCGTCATCGCCAGCACCAGGTCGGCGCCAAGCAGCATCGGCTCGACCAGAAAGCGGGCAGCGTGCGCCGCGGCATCCGACGATTGGGCTCCCGCGTCCACCGCGAGGTCCTGTGCCGGTTCCGTCATTTCGTGACCGACGAGGGCATGCGTGCCGCCACTGTGGATGCGCACGCCCAGCGGTTCGAGCCGTGCGCGCAACACCACTTCTGCCATGGGGGAGCGGCAAATATTGCCGGTGCAGACGGTCAGGATCGTGAGCCGGCTCTCGCCAGGCGATGCAGATGATGCAGGCGACGCAGACGATGAAGGCGACGAGTTCAGCTCCCGCCACTCGCGACGACCCAGTGGAGCAGAATCGGCAGCCCTCATCATCATGACTCGCAGGTCGCCACGACCGAGGTTTCACCGAATGCCGGTGTGAGCTCGGCGATCACCTGGTCGGGGTTTGCGTTGGGAAGGGAAATCGTGAGCGCCGCGCTCGTAGAGTCGCCCGGGGCGAGGTCGGTCGCGAAGCTGAGCACACGGTACTCTCCGTCGTTTCCACCGCCGAAGCCGAGCTCGCCAGAGAGCTCGGTCGAGAGGAGGTTCGCTCCCACCGGCAGGTAGATATAGGTCACGACGCGAAGCGTTGCCGCGGGGACTCCGTAGTTTCCCCCGACGATGGCGCCCGGCAGGCTGGTTGCGGCATCTGCTGGCACGGTGTTGGTGAGCGTCAGGTCGAGTGTTGCTTCAGAGGTCACCTGGTCGGGTCCACAGCGCGTCCATGCGATCTGTGGATCAACGTCGAGGTAGTAGCCGAGCTTCGAGCCGGTGCCGTCGTTGAGGTAGATTCCGAAGCGCGCGGCGTCTTCATCAGTGATCGGGCGGTGGCCGGAGAGTGTCGTCTCAGCAAGGATCTGCTGCTCATCCTCGTGCGCACTCCACAGCAGCAGTCGCCGTTCGTCAGCCGAGCGACTGAGCGCCGAGAGGACTACCGTGGGATCTGCGCCGCCGCTCATGAGCGTGTCAAAAACAGTGGCCGCAGCGTTGAGGTTGCCCCCGGATTCCGGACATTGACCAGGCGGGATCCGTGTGTTTGCGGGCCTGTCGGGGAGGATGTCCTTGATGGGCACGAGCAAGAGAAAGACATACACGCCGGAGTATCGCCGTGAGGCTGCGCGTCTGGTGATCGACACGGGCCGGACCGTCGCGGCGGTAGCGCGCGAGATCGGCGTCGGTGAGCAACTGTTGGGCCGGTGGGTGCACGCCGAACGAGCGCGCACAGGCGTTGAGACCGACACGTTGCTGGATCTGAACGAGCGCGCCGAGCTGGAACGGTTACGCCGCGAGAATCAGGATCTGCGGATGGACAACGAGTTCCTGGGAAAAGCGGCGGCCTTCTTCGCATCGAAGCAGAACCCGAGGAGCGGTTCGCGGTGATCGAGGCGGAGAAGGCCAAACAGACGACGATAACGGTGACACGGATGTGTGCGCTGCTCGGGGTGGACCGGCGCCGGTACTACGAGTGGCGGACCCGGATAGCTGCCGGCCCGTCGCCACGGCAGCAGCGAGCCGCGGACCTGACGGTGCGGATCCGCGAGTTCCATGCCGCGTCCGACGGGACCTATGGGGCGCCAAGAATCCATGCAGATCTGCAGGACGCCGGGGTGGTGGTCTCGCGCAAGACGGTCGCGAAACTCATGCAGGCAGACGGCGTCACGGGGATCAGCCCCGCCACTTGGCATCCACCGACGACCGTCCATGGTGAGGATCCGTTCCCGGTTCCCGACCTGGTGGAGCGGCAGTTCGACAGGGGCGAACGCGACGTCGCTTGGTTCTCCGACATCACGTATTTGCATACCGGTGAGGGATGGGCGTTTCTGTGTGTCGTCAGGGACGGGAACACCCGCCGCGTCCTCGGCCGGACTGTCGCTGACAGTCTGCATACCGACCTCGTCGAAGACGCACTGCGCCAGGCGGTCGCGCTGCGCGGTCACCTGCCGCGGAAGGTGATCTTCCACGCAGATAGAGGCACCCAGTACACCAGCGCGCAGCTCGCGAAAGCAGCGAAGGAGCTTGGCGTGCTGCGGTCGATGGGTCGCACCGGGGTGTGCTGGGATAACGCCGCCGCGGAATCGTTCTGGTCCACGTTCAAGAACGAGTACTACCACCGGCACACCTTCGCCACGATCGACGCCGCTCGACGCGGCGCTTACGTCTGGATCGACGGCTGGTACAACGCTCGCCGACGCCACTCGAGCATCGGCTACCTCAGCCCGTTAGAGTACGAACGACGCCAGCTCGCGCTGGCAGCCTGACCAACCAACCAACCACCTGTCCGGGAATCGGGGTCAGCCTCAGCAGGGTTGTTTGCGTCGTAGACGTGGGTGAGCCATCGTGCGATGGTCAGTGAGAAGTACCGATCAAAGTTCTCTCACAGAAAGACACAAAGCACGATGGCTCTAGACCAGTCTGCCCTCCTCGAGCTTCTCGGGGAGCTGAAACTCACCGATGTCACCGACCGGATCCGTGTCGCGACCGAAACGCTCTATCAGGAACTGATCGATGCGGAAGCGGCCGCGTTCATCGGCGCCGCCCCATTCGAGCGCAGCGCTGAGCGAATCACGCAACGCAATGGCACCCGCCCGCGCACCCTGACCACGACGGCCGGGGACCTGGAGTTGCGGCTCCCGAAGCTGCGACAGGGGTCCTTCTTCCCCTCGCTGCTGGAGCGGCGCCGCCGCGTCGATCAGGCACTGTTTGCGGTGGTGATGGAGGCCTATGTTCACGGCGTGAGCACGAGAAAGGTCGATGATCTCGTCAAAGCTCTCGGCGCCGATACCGGGATCAGCAAGTCCGAGGTGTCACGGATCTGCGCGAACCTGGACGAGGACGTTGCCGCATTCCGTGACCGTGCGCTGGCTGACACGACCTATCCGTATGTGTTTCTCGACGCGACCTACTGCAAAGCCAGGGTTGGCCGGCGAGTGGTCTCTCAGGCCGTTGTCGTTGCCATTGGTGTCGCCGCCGATGGGCGCCGCGAGGTCTTGGGTTTCGAGGTTGGAGAGACCGAATCGCAGCCGTTCTGGACGAGCTTTCTGCGTTCTTTGAAGGCCCGCGGACTCGATGGTGTGAAGCTCGTCATCAGCGACGCCCACACGGGTCTGATCTCCGCGATCGAGACCGTGTTCGCTGGCTCTTCCTGGCAACGGTGTCGGGTGCATTTCATGCGCAACGTGCTCTCCAACGTCCCGAAAGCGTCAGGTCCGATGGTCGCCTCGATCATCCGCACGATCTTCGCCTAACCAGACACCGAGCACGTCTTCGCCCAGTTCCACGAAGTCGTCCGGATGCTGACCCGGTCACATCCGAAGATCGCGGACATGCTCGAGGACGCGAAGAATGACATCCTCGCGTTCTGCGGATTCCCGCAACAGCACTGGCGGCAGATCTGGTCCACGAACCCCCTGGAACGCGTGAACAAGGAGATCAAACGCCGCACCGACGTCGTCGGCACATTCCCGAACCCCGCCGCGTTGCTGCGCCTCGCAGGGCACGTCCTGATCGAGCAGCACGACGAATGGGACGGCGCCGACCGCCGCTACTTCAGCGAACACTCCATGAAGCTCCTGTTCGCGAACGACGAGGAGGTGGCGATCCCGGAACTCAACGCGGCATAATCAAAAAGCACTGACCGCACGGTGTTGAGATTCTCCACCACTCAGCGGGACGTCACCCCAGGAAGATGTCGCCTATCGGTCGGGCCCTACGCGCTACACGTATCAGAAGTACGAAAAGGGCGAGTCGCGGCCGGGGAATCCGGCGAACCCGACGCTTCGAACGATGCTCGCGCTCTCGCAGGTGCTTGGTCTGCCCCTGGCTGATTTAGTCCCGGACGGCGCCCCGGATCTCCGCAGCCGCTAGATCAGGGCAGAGCCAACTCATCTGGTTCCAGGGGATATCTTCTGGTCACGCTCAGCCGCGATGTGCCCTCAGTGTGGCCTCGCATGAGTCCGTCCAGTATTCGTGGCGAGACGTGTCGGAGCAGGCATGCCCGTTGAGTACCGGACGCGACGATGAGCGCGCGATCTTGCGGGCATAGAGCGTTCTTGGCGCTCGTGGTTCGCCTGAGCCCCGCAGCGTAGAGGACCGCGCGGTGCGCGTGCCCGATGACGGCGCCCGCCCAGTCGTGCAGTCGCTCGTTTACGGTTGCACCCAGCACAGTTGCGATGACGTTCGCGAAGCCATCGATCTGCGGCAGTGCCGATCGCGACACCTGGAGGACGCCGCGGAGTATCCGTGGGCTCATGGCGACTTCGACAACTCTCACTACTTCGGGATAGGCACATAGCATCACCTCCTCAAACGTGGTCGGTGCAGGGAGGCCGAGCCGTTGGGCCCGCTCCTCGAGGAACGTCTCACCGTCACTTCCTTGGGACCACGCGAGTACCGCTGCGGCCGCGAGGTTGTATTCGCCGGTGTGCAAGGCGATGCCGCGCTCCCACAGTGGTCCGCGCAGGGTCTCTTCCGCGTGGCTCGCGGACGCCTCAACGGAGACCTTGGTGTCCAGTCCGCGAAGCGTCCAACGGCCATGCTTCAGGCAGAGAGGTCCGCTTCTCGCTCGGGTAGTGGTTGTGAGTCCACCGGCACATTCCACGCAGGCAGTGCGTGGTTCGGCGAGCGTGCGGCACCGCGGGCACTTCTGGGGCTTCCAGCGCGGATGACCGCAGCGAGTCCACATCCCGTGGTCTTCGAAGGACACCTCGAGTGCATCATCGGGCAGGCCGCAGAGCCGGGCGAGCGCGAGCGTGATGCGTGGATCGTTTTCTCTCCACGTTGAACGCTCCGCCTCTCGAATCAGCATGCGACGAATCTCCCCAACCTCCAGGCAGTGCGTCTGGGCGATGCGCCCGATATAGCCACTGACCGTTTCGGCGGGCACCGGGGCGACGTAAATGGGCAGGGTACGCATCGCGTCTATCGATGGCGTGAAGGTTGGTCGCGCAATGTCGGCAATAGACGACGAGCGTCGTCGTGGCGCAGAAAGACCGCTCGAATGCGAGGGACATTGTCACGGATCAGGACGCCGAGTGCCCCCATCTCAAGGGATCGCCCGTGCCGCAGGGGCTTGGTTGCTGAATCACCGAGTCGTAGTTCACGGCCGGAGGCCTGGAACATTTCATTCACGGAGCCGAGTTGGTTCCGCGATCGCGACGCGACTGCCGTCGCAGCTGCCTCGACCATCGCGGCGACGGGAAGGTGCCCGATCTGTCTGTTGCGAAGGAACGCCTGCATCGAAGGCGCCGTGAGGAATGCGGTCAGTTCGACAGCCTCAGGATAGAAGTCACGCATGTGCTGCTCGGCGCCGCCGATGGAGAGAGCGTCGTCGACGAGTTCACGGTAGGTCGAGATGATTTCGCCGGCGAGCTCGATCTCGCCCGTGTCGAGGCCGATCCCACGCGCCCATAGAGTTCCGGTGAGGCATCTTTCTGCTCGGGCATATACGACGGGGATCCTGATCGCCTCGTCGCGTCCGTCACGGTGCCAACGCTTATGGCGTGCGCAGAAGGCGCCGGCCCGAGATTGGACCTCGACGTTCATCCCGCTCGAGCACCGCCGACACATCGTGACCGGCTTGGGAAGCGGGGAACAGCGCGGGCATTGCGCGCGGGCCCAGTTGTTGTGGATGCAGCGGCTGAAGAGTCGGTGGGTGGTGTCGTCTCGGTCGAACCAGTTCGCTGGCAGATCGTCGAGTTGCGCGACCACGTCCGGGGCGGCCTCCGGCGTTGTCCGCAACGGAAGCCCCTGCTTCGACTTGCGGATGGCGGTCCAGAGTTCTCCGGCCGTCAGGGAGTTGCGTTCGACGAGCCTGTTGTAAAGGCTCCGCACGGTTTCGCCCGGGAACGGACTGACCGTCGCCGGCAGCACTCTCATCGGCCAGCCTTCACCCGTCGCCCTCGTGGTCGTCGTGTGCTCTGTGCCGCTTCGTCGGCTACGCGATCTTCGAGTCGCCGTATCGTCTCGAGAACCACCAGGAGATGGTCCAGGTCGAGTTGTTCGGAACGATCACGAATCGCATCGCGAGCGCAACGGCGAATCGCCTTGGCCATGCGTCCCAGCGATCCTCGTGAGATTTCGCGAAGCTCCGCGGCAATCTTCAGAATGTCGCCTTCATGCTGACGGATGAGACAGAGCGAGTCTTCAAGTTCAGTGAGGACTCGTCCCCAGACCGCAGCTCCCTCGTTTGTTGCGACGTCATATTCGTCGAACTGGACAGTCTCGAATCTGGCCATGATCTGTTCTCCCCGCGACCCCCAGAAGAGCCCGTTCTGCGCGACGTTGACTCCGGCGTAGATCATCGTTCCGGGGCAGCGTTCCGAGAGTTCCTTGAGCGCGTCCGCCGCTTGTTCGCTCGCGCGATAGCGCAGATCGAGGCGATGGATGTCGTCGATGATGACGATCTCGGTCTCACAGGCTCGCATCACGTTACTCACCCGCCCCAGCAGCGTTTCGTACGATGCTGTCTGAGAGAACGGAAGCGCGTAGAACTCCGCAAGCTTTTTCATCATCGTCTTCTCGGTCGCGTGCGTGGGCACCTGAGCGAAGGCGACGGGGATCAGGTCCTTTCTTCGAGTACCTGCCCGTTCTCGCCGAGCTCGTTCATATGCTCGCCCGAATTCTTGGACGGCCGTCGTCTTCCCCATGCTGGGTCGTCCGGAGATGACGACGCCGGATTTGCTCGCGTCGGGCGAGCGATTGTCGGCCATCGCGCTGCTGGCTGCCGCAACGAATCTCCGAAGTGAGGGTGTGGCGATACGGGCACCCACTGACATGAAGCGCTCGCGAGCGATGTTGTAGATGGATCGATCCGATGAGGCCATCGCTTCGTACTCGCTCATGGTGCAAGGCGCGGGTCGTGGAGCATCGAACTCGACGAACTCTCGCCATCCTTCCTTCGTCGTGTAGTCGAAGTTCACGGTCGGGGCATCGAAGTCGAACTGGGCGAGCAGATCGTCGAACATCACTCAGTTCCTTCCGCTTGACGCGTGAGCCCGAACGGAGGCGCCACCGGCCAGCTGGATGCACCAGCCTCTTCGGTCGAGTCGTCGCTGCTGGTCGGCGCGATCTCTCGCTCCGAGTCCGTAGATGCTGGGGAGAGCGTCGCCAGCTGGTTGGTGATCCCGAGCGGGTCTGTCATGTTCGACTTCGCGCGCTTGCGATCGCGTGAGGTAAGGGACTTGTTGCCGGTGCTCATGAAGCGGCGGAGGACCTCGTTCAGGTCGTCATTCGTCGGGGCTTCCTCACCGCGCGCTGCGGCTTGTGCGCGTGCGATTCGCCAGATCTCATCGGCCATCGGCATATTCGAGTACGGGGATCGCCAGCTGAGGGGGATGAACTCGTCTTCGAGTTGGAGCCAGACGATCATGGGGTTGTATGGATCGACGTGAATCGGCCATTGACCCGCGTGCCGGCGATCAGGCGATCGCTTGTTGCGCAGGGTGCCCAGCGCTTCGGAGTCGTATCGTCGGAGGTCGAGGTTCACTCCGTAGTGATGGATTCCACGCCATTTCTTTGGGAGCAGTGCGATGTAGTGATCGGCGGTGAGTGGGATCAGCAGCTCGGGGACGGCTTGCCGGTATGCGCTCACCATCTGATTCGGGCTGAGCTTGAACTTCGGGTGGCGTGGGTCCCGTAGCGAGCCGTGGGGGCGGTTCTGCCAGATTGCCGCGATCCAGTCTTCGAGGAGCTCCTGCAGTTGTTCGAGCGTGAGCAGCCGGTCGGTCGGGAACCTCTCGTCGCCGCGCATGTCGGCGCTTTCGCCGAGAAAAGAGACCACGTACTGCGTGAAGCGGTTCTTGATCGTGCGGAACATGCGCTCGATCTTTGCCTTTTGAGTAGGCGTGTATGCCGCCGCGAGGTTCAGGGAGATGCCGAGTGTGCGACATGCATCGGTGAAGTGTCTCGACACATAGGATGCTCCTCGGTCTGTGGTGATGGTCTCGGGGAAGATGTACTGTTGCGCGTCGCGTGCGTCCTCGAAGCGTTGCGCAATGAGGGCGTCGTCTCCCACCCAGGCTTGGGCGATGTTTCGACGGTTGGCGCGAACGCCCTCGGGCCGGTAGGCGTACGGGACGAGAGCGCGGGCGAGCAGGACAACGAGATCGATGCTGCGCGTGCCGATCGTCACGATCGCCCCCGGAACACTTCGCGAGCACTCGTCGAGCAGGATCGTGAGGTCAGGACGTACCTGCTCCCCGTCGCAGTCGACGAGGATCTCCATCGGCGTCGTGTCGATCAGTACCTGCTCGCCGGGGCGCATACCGGTTCGACTGCCGAAGACGTGGCTGGGTTGGTTTGCCGTCGTCCTGCGCGTACGCGCCGTTCCGAATGTGTGCCGTCCGGCTTCCAAGCGTTCCATCAGGCGATAGATCGTCGACCTGCTCGGCACCTCGACCGCGCCTTTGCCGTATCGGGTCTCGAGGTCCCGCTCCACGATCCAGATCAGACGGTCTGCCGTGCCGGTTGAGGCTCGAGTCTGTCCATCCATCGCAGAGACGATCGCTTCGATGAGACGCGGATCCTGTGTCGACCGGGGCCTGTCCGCCATCCCGAATCGGCGTCGATCGAGAAGCCCGGCGACTCCGAACTCGTCGAGAGCGGCGAGCTGCCGCGTCACCTTTATCGCGTTGTAGTCCGTACCAAGTCGCCGATTCACATGGTCAACGGTCACCTGGTGGGCGGGCGTCTTCTTCATCCCACCTTCGAGGAGGTCTGCGAGTCGATCGAGCTCTTCGAGCCAGACATCCACGACTCTGCGGTCGGCGGGCGGGAGCTCGTCAAGGACGCCCAAATCCAAAACGTCGGTCGTCGACCTCACTGTTGCCGGCTCGCCGCGTTCAGCGAGATCGGCGTTCAGCACTTCGAGATCCTCGCCCATCTCTGCGTTGCGCAGCGTGGTGTAGGTCGCCCGAACAGCGACGACTTGCAGGTCCTCGTCCTTCCATCTCACCACGTCGCCAGGATGGACGATCATCGGTCTACCCCGAATCGGACCGTGGCGGACATGCTCAGCGGACGGCTGAGATCGCATCGAGCGACGTCGGACCATATAAGGGCGTATGCCGCTCCAAGTGCGCTGTTCTTCACGTCTCCCAAGAGGGCGACGAGGTCGACGAGTCGAATCGTTCCAGAATCCGGCAGGTCGTCCAGAACCACGCCCTCGAGCCACTGGGGGTCACGGTAGCGCAGCAGAAACCTCAGGTTCTGTTGGGTCGCTCCGGGTAGATCGTCGAAAACGAGGTAGTCCCATCCGAGAGCAGCTGCCATCCTCCGGGTGAGCTCGAACTTTGCGGCATCCTCCGGTTCGATGTCTGACCTCTCCCTGACGTCGACAAGCAGCGCGCTGCCGTCCTTGCGACGAACGAAGTAGTCGGGGGCATGGCGGCGTTTCGGGCTGCGCCAATGAATCCACATGGGCTGACTCGACACCGCCTCCGCACTCCGGGTTCGATCGAGACTCATCAGGAACGCCCGCTCCCAGAACGACTCGAAGGGCACGTGCTGGCCCGTCGAGGCGAGCCAGAAGCGGCCTTCAACGTTGCGCTTGTGTGGGTAGTCCGGGAATTTCCGGACGGGTGCCGTCTCTTCGAAGGCGATCGCCCCAGCGTCCGCCGGTGTCAATTCTCGAGCGAACCCGTGAAGCGAGTATCGAATTGTGGCCGCCAGGGCGTTCGTTCCATCGATCGCCTGAAGCCAGTTGGTTGTCAGCGTCATTGCGGACTCCGTTCGGCCCCGGAGTCCGCGGAGGTGTTCCGCGGTGCGGGTCCTGACTTGACGCGAAAGTTACTCCGCTGTCTGGCGCGGAACCGACAACACGCCGCCGAGCTACAACTCGGGTGAGAATCTACAACTCCGATGAGACGTTCTACAGGTAGATGAGATTTCTACAGATCCGGTGAGACAGGACATGTAGCGACGATGTGGCGAGGCTGGATAACAGCTACAGCTGTGGGGGGCCTGGCCTTCGCTCCGCTTCCCGTTGGTCGCTCGGCGAGGCCAGCCTACCACGGGTGTCAAGCGGGAGCATGGCGCGAGTATTGCGTTGATGTGCCTGAATGATGCGCGCTGTGTTGCCCGCACATCCCTCCAAAGAGGCTGCGAGCACGCGCGGCGGTGGTGGGGACACCACCAATGCGGCACACCGATTTTCGACAAGGTGTGTCCGCGAACGGGTCGGCACCCGGCCTATATGACTCAGAAGGTCGCGAGGTCCGCGATCGCATCAGGAGGCATCGGCATGGCCAATCGAGTTGCTCAGCGTCCGGCTCGTCCGGGGGCTGCTCAGTTCAACCCGCTGGGGGTTCTTCCGCGCCGGCAGCTCACGGGGGTGCTGCCGGGTCTGGTCGTGATCGCTGTTGCGGTGGTCCTGACCGGGGTGAACATGCAGACGCACTTCACGGATGCGATCGTGGGGATCTGGGGGGTGTCGGTGCTCATCGCTGGGGCGCTGATCGCGTCCGGCATTCGCGCTTTCCAACGACAGGGGCGACTGGACCCGGGTATCGAGGCCGTGCTGCCGTCGCTGGGCGCCCAGCGGCCGGCGCGCGAGCTGGTGCGGGCAGTGAAGTGGTCACGCGGTTGGGTGGGGGTTCCCCGCCGCGTGGTCATTCGCTATGCCGCGCACGTCGACGATCGGGATGTCCGATTCGTCGATCAGATCGTGTCCTCGTTCTCGCGCCGGGTGGGCGAGGAGTATCGGGTGCTCAAGCATGTTCCACGGAAGTGCGCACTCACTCTCGAACTCGCCCCGCCGGTCGCCCCTGTCCCACGCGCTCAGACTCGAGCCGAGCAAGTCGTCAAGATGTTGCTGGGCGAGACGGCATCCATCGACGTGACGCTCGACGAGACCGGCACCGAGGTGCGACGGATGAAGGTCCGCCACGAGATGGGGCCGAGGCTCTCGATTCCTGTGCGTCGAATGCAGGTCGAGAAAGTCGTCTCGTCGATGCTGCCCGGACGGTGGAGGGCACAGTGGGATCTCGAAGGTGACGTGGTGGTGTTCGAGATCCGTCCACCGATGCCCGACATCGTGCTGCACGAACCGAACCCGTCGACGAAGGAACTCACCCACGCCGAGTACAAGGCGTTCAAGATCCCGATCGGCCCTGACGAAGACGCCGCCGAGCAGTCGTGGCAGCCGTCTGTCTCGCCGCACTGCCTCACCATCGGTGGCACCGGTTCGGGCAAGACGTCGTTTCAGCACACCGTGCTCACCCACTTGGCGCAGGCACGATGGCGAGTGTGGGTGCTCGATGGGAAACGAATCGAGTTCGCCGGATTCAAGACCTGGCCGAACGTCGAGCTCGTCGCCGCGCGAGTCGAGCACCAGGTGCGCATGCTGCACGCCGCACACGAACTCATGGAGCAGCGGTACACCCAGCTCGAGCGCGGGACTGCTCGACTCGAGGACTTCGAACCGCTCGCGCTGATCATCGACGAATACGCCACCTTCAAGGCGCGCGTGCAGAGGTGGTACAAGACGGTGAAGCCCAAGGGAGGCCCGACTCAGGCGCCCGTGCTCGAGCTGCTCTCGGATCTGGCCCGACTGGCCCGTAGCGCGAAGATCCACATGCTGCTGGGTATCCAGCGTCCCGATGTCGAGTTCCTCGGCGGTGAGATGCGAGACAACTTCGGTGCCCGCCTCTCGCTCGGTCGCCTCTCTCCACAGGGCGCGATGATGATGTGGGACTCGCCGGCGATCGGCGTTGCCATCCCGCGCAATCGCCGCGGCCGCGGCGTCACGCTCAACGCCGACTCGCTGCCGGTCGAGGTGCAGACGTTCTACACGCCCGACCCCGCGAAGCTCGACAAGACCGACACCGCCGAGTGGGAGCACCTGCAGTCGCTTATGCCCCTCGAGGTCAGCCACCCGCGCAAGATGATCCTCGAGCCGACTCCGATGATCTCCGGCGACGAGGAGCTGCCCCCGACCTACGACGATTGGAGCACCGCGCGGATCGTTGCCTGGGTTCCCGGAGAGGACGAATCAGAGGAGCCGGTGATGGCAGTGGCCGCGCCCGCTGCATTGCCGAGCAACGTCGTAGCGCTCGGCGTGCGGCGCCGCCCAGTCCCCGCAGATGTGCGTTTCACCCCGACCGAGGATTCCGAGGTCGACGTCGACGACGGTGGCGCCGAGGACGTCGGCCGATACATGGAGAGCACTGAGGGCACGGCCGCAGATCTCGTCGTCGGCGACCAGTTGCTCACCGACGTCACGCTGGATGTGTGGGCCGTCGTCGAATCGGTCGAGCCCGACATCGTCGACGACGATTGCTACGCGATCGAGATCCGCGAGCTCGAGTCCGGTGAGGAAGGAATGCTGACCGTCTCGGACAACGAGATGCTCACTTTCCGTCGCCCCGAAGAGGTCGAGGACGCATCATGACCGCGCCCGCAGGCATCGCCGACTTCGCCTGGATCCGCGCGATCGAGTACGCGCAGACGGTCCCGACCGAGATCCCCGACGCTCAGAGTTTCGCCGACTCGTACGCGGCGATGGTCGAGGACCGCATGTACGAGATCCGCTTCCCCGACGTCGCCGATCCCACACCCGAGGAGTTCTTCTACTCATGAGTCAGAGCCAAAGCCTCGCCAACAACGAGGACGACCTAGTCACCCTGGTGTTCATGGTGTTCGGCGGCATCGCCACCGGCGGGTTCTCGATCGGCGTCTTCCTGATCCCCGTCCGCGACTGGATGGTGGTGCACCAGATCCTCGCTGCCGGCGACGGCGTCGTGATCCCTTTCGTCGACGGCATCGGGTTCGGATGGCCACAGATTGTCGTGGCTGCCGGGGTCATCGTCGTCGGAGTGCTGTTCCTGGTATGGCTTCGCCGCCGTTCCCGGGACCGTGTCTGACCCCATCCGCACACTACGATCCGAAGAGAGGAGGAGACCCATGAGCGTGACCGTCATGACCAAGCCGTCGTGTGTGCAGTGCACCGCGACCTATCGTGCGCTGGATGCCAAGGGCATCGAGTACGACGTCATCGACCTGAGCCAGGACGACACGGCGCTGGCGCAGGCGAAAGAGCTCGGCTACCTGCAGGCACCCGTCGTCATCACCGACGAAGACCACTGGGCCGGGTTCCGGCCCGACAAGATAGACGAGCTCGCTAAACGGGCAATATTGCCATCTGATGCAACGTGGCGACCCGCGATCGCACGAGCTGCAGAAGGCTGAGATCAGTGATTCTCGAGCGGGGTCGAAGTCACTGCTCCGACCAAGGATCTGAAAGTGGCCTTCTCTTGCATCAATGTTGTGTTGGATGCATCATTAGGATGTGCTTGTAGTTAATTCTTCGCCTGCGCAGAGGCTTTTCTCCGCGCGTAACGTCGCTCACCTCGACCCCGAGAGGGCCGTGCTCGATGGGATGCTGGATGGGTGGCGAGCTCAGCAGACTGCTCGCTTCCTGAAGGTTGCGACGATTGCGGCGAGAGAGCGGCTTGTTCGCCGGTTTGTGGCTTTCTCGGGCATGTACCCGTGGCAGTGGACGTCGGCGGAAGTGGAAGCATGGATCGGTGAATTGCGGTCGGGGGCGAAGCCGCTGCGGCTATCGACGCTGCGCGGGTACGAGATCGACATCAAGATGTTCTGCGAGTACGTCACTGATCCTCGATATCCGTGGCTGTCGGAGTGTGAGGCGCGTTTCGGAGCCGCGCCGCGGCAGGTGTTCCATGAGGACAACTCAATCGTCCATGTCAGCGAGTACGAGGGCGATGCGGCGCGACGACCGTTGACATTTGACGAGGTTCAGGCGCTGTTCGATGCGGCCGATGGGCTTGCCGCTCGGATCCGGTCGCGTCGACGGAAGGGCGCGGTTCAGGCGCTGCGAGATGCGGCACTCCTCAAGTGCGTATACGCGTTCGGACTGCGGAGGCGGGAGGCGGTGATGCTTGATCTCGTGGATCTGCGCCGCAACGCGAAGCAGCCGCAGCTGGATCGGTTCGGTGCGCTATCGGTACGGCATGGCAAGGCGAGCCGCGGAGGCCCGTCAAAGCGACGCACGGTTCTCACCGTCCCAGAGATGGGCTGGATTGCCGAGACGCTTGGGCACTATCTGGAAGAGGTTCGACCCGCGCTGTCGTCTTCGGGGTCATCACCTGCGCTCTGGGTGACGGAGCGTGGGACGAGATTGAGTAGGCGGGCAGCTAACGAGGCGTTCTGTGCGGCTCGGGACGCCGCGGGGATCGACTCGTCGCTGGATCTGCATTCGCTGCGGCACTCATATGTGACGCACCTGGTGGAGTTCGACTACCCGGAGCGATTCATTCAGGAGCAAGTGGGGCACTCCTTCTCCTCGACAACCGCGATCTACGTGGGCGTCTCCAACGAGTACCGCAACCGCCTCCTCACCCAAGCCATCCACATGCGATACGGCACCGATCTCGAGGAGGCAGCACTGTGAAAGAGATGGAGTACGTCTGGCATCTGCGAGCGAAGATGGCAGAGCGTGGGATGTTCGCCACGACGGACCTGCAGCCGCTGCTCGCTGAGCGAGGCGTCGCGCTCTCCCGCGAGCAGACATACCGGCTCGTGACGGGTCAGCCGCAGCGTCTCAGCATGGCGACTCTGATCGCGCTGTGCGACATCCTTAAGTGCACGCCCAACGACCTCATCGAACCGCGCATCGTCGAGGCCACCGCCAAGAAGGTATCCGGAGACGTCGTCCCGCTGAAGAGTCGAGTATCCGCTCGCCGAACGACGATCAACCGGCCTGGGCACGCCAAGTGACGGTTCCGCCGGAGCATCCCTGCTCCGAGTGCGGAAGGCGCGCCCAGCGGGTAAAGAGACTCGCTGACGGAGGCGGGCTCTGCCGTCCGTGCTACAACGTCAGCCGACGGGTGGAATGCTCGCGCTGTGGTCGCGTCCGGGCACCCAGCGCCCGGACTGAGGACGGGGCTCCATTGTGTGGGCACTGCGCGCGACCCAAGCGTTCGTGCGCCGTATGCGGCCGCGTCGATCACGTCACCGCCATCGTCGACGGCGACGATCTCTGCCAGCGCTGCTACCCCGCACCCGTCAGGACGTGCGGACGATGCGGGCGGGAACGACGCGTAGCAACCCGCCACCAGAGCGGCGTCGCAGATCTCTGCCACAGTTGCTACCGCACCACCATCGCCGAGTGCGCCCTCTGCCAACAACGGCGCCCGGTGCACACCATGACCTGGCCGATCGGTCCGGTGTGCCGCGTCTGCTATCGTCGCGAGCTCCGCCACCCGGCCGACTGCGGGTCCTGCGCTCAGAGGAGGACACTCATCGGCCGCAACGACCAGGGAGAGCGCGTCTGCGGGCCGTGTGCAGGATCGACACGCGACTACATCTGCGCAACGTGTGGCGCCGCGGGTGAGCAGCACTTCGAGAACACCTGCGTTCGATGCTCCGTCTTCCGAGCCTCCAGCGAGCTGCTGGCGGCTGCGACAGGAGCGATCCCCGGGCACCTGACGGGGCTCCCGAACGCACTCGTTCATCGAGGCCGCGTGGATTCGACCATGAGATGGCTTCTCAAGCCCACTCCGCGGGCGCTGCTCCAAGCAATCGGAGCACAGGAGTCGATCACGCATGCGAGCGTCGACGCGTGTCCGCCCGGGCAGGCGCGACATCACCTCCGCGCACTCCTGGTTGACGCGGGTGTGCTTCCCCCACGAGATGAGCAGACAGAGCGGCTCGAAACGTGGGTCGACGAGTACCTGACCCAGCTCCCGCCCCATCACGCCGCCGTGATCACTCCCTACGCGCAATGGAAGGTGCTGCGCACCGTGCGCCGCCGGGCGCGCCACCGGCGCACCACGATCGGTGTCGCGGATTCCGCGCGGGAGCGGATCCGCGCTGCCGCCCGGCTCCTCCATCACCGCGAGCAAAACGGCGACGGCCGCGCCCAGCTGACACAGGAAGCACTGGACCGATGGACCGCCGGAAACGCCGCCCGTAGCGGTGACATCGCGCCTTTCATCTCGTGGCTCAGCAGCACGGGCCAGTATCCGGGACTTCGCGTCGAGCGTGGAAAGACGGCCAAACCGAGCGAGATCAGCGAGGAGGACGAACATCACGCCCTGATTCGCAAGTTCATCGCCGGAACGGACCACACGGTGAATCTCGCGACGAGAGTCGCCGCGCTGCTCGTACTCGTGTACGGAGCCCGAACCGACCGCATCCACCGACTCACTACAGCCGACACCACCGCGACGGGAAGTCGAACCTATCTCGCACTATCGACAGAGCCCATCGAGGTCCCCAACCCGATTGCGCAACTCCTCGCGCAACTCGTGACGGACGCCGAGCAGGATCCGCGCGCGCTTCGACGGGACGGCGAAGGGATCTATCTGTTCCCCTCGCCACGGCGACACCATGAACCTATCCACCCCACGACCCTGGGGCGGTGGCTGGCGCGTGCCGGAGTCAGTCCACGGATCGCCCGCAACTACGCCATGCTCGCTCTCACCAGCGACCTCCCCGCAGCTGTCGTAGCCTCCCAGATGGGAATCACTCCGCAGGCCGCCAGCCGATGGGCGCAGTTCTCGCAACGTGACAACTCCGCGTACGTCGCCGCACGCACAGAAAGATGATCAAGCCTGACAGGTCAGGCGCCTACAAGACGTCCCGGACGGAGCGCATCAGTCCTCGTATTGAGGTGCTCGGTCCGGGAGACGTGGTCACGGTCGGCCGCTGTTACGCAGTACCGCTCCCGTCCAGCGCGTAGTGATCCGAATTGCCGGTGTCGACCTGCTCCATCAGGTGCACGGAAAGGAGTCGAAATGCAGCCACCTCAGCGTCGACATCTGGCCAGATGAGACGGCCGCTTTCTTCGAGTGCGCTCAGACGCGCACCCAAGGACTGATCGGTAATTGTGAACTCAGCATTTCGATCGGATCCTTCTCCAAAAACCACGATCACACCGCGCTCACTGTCAAAAGTGTTGCGATGATCAACCGCCCGCAAGTGATCAACGAATCGCTCCAGCGCACTCACTGAGCGGCCTTCAGCTCGGGAAAGCGGTGATGATTCGCTCAGTGGTGCTTCCGACAGGCACCTTCACCGTGTAGGTGCGCACGACTTGGCCCTGCGCGTTACGAATCTGAAGCGGCGCCTGATAGGTGTACGTCTGGTTGGCGCTGTTGTACGGCGCTGACGCGGGTGCGCCCACAGTGTTGCCGATGTTCCACTTCGCGAAGGTGGCCCAGTCGGTGCCCAGGTTGTACTTGTTGATGATGTTCTGCCAATCCTGCGCTTTGCCGGCGGCGATGTGACGCCAGCCGTAGCCCGAGTTTCCGCACTCGAGTTTGGCTACCCCGCTCGGGTTGCGTCGCTGCCAAGTATTCACGCGCTTTGTGGCGGGATCACTTGCTGAGCAGCCTGGTGCGGCGGCGAGGGCAGACACCGACCCGCCGAACTCGACGCCGTTCAGTGTCGCCGTGTACTCGCCCTGCGGGTTCGGTGTGACATCACCCGTGGAGCTCACTGCGGAGACGGAGTAAGGAGCGGCGGAAGCCGCAACCGACGGAACCAAGCAAAGCGCGATCGCGACGATGCCGGCGGAAATGGATGCGCTACGAGTTCTCAAGAAAGGCCTTCCAATCTAGCCCGCGAGTCGGGCAACGAGGAGAAACTACCACCGCCCGGTGATCGTCGACGTCATCCGTTGGGAGGACATTCTGGTCCTGAAGCGCTGCTTACTCTGACGTTAAGTGGGCAGCGCGGCCGGGCGGCCCGCAGGTCGCCGCAACCACGCTCTGAAGCATTGACTTCAAGGAATAGTGCACCCCTCGATATCGCCTGTCCGCCAGTTGCTCACTTCGCAGCCTGACCCCACTACCCCAAATAGTACTAATCCCGTTACAGGAGGAATCATGACCGACCGCAACCTGACCCCGTATGACCGTGGCACCCGCTTGGAGCCGCAGCTCTGGCCGCTCGGGGACGACCCCGACAGCTACGGGCGCGTGGACTTCGACGACGAGGAGTCGCGAACGATCCTGACGGCCTACGTCGAGCGCGAGGGCGACGGCTACGCCATGCACGTGCACGGGATGGGCGAACCGCTGAGCCTCGTCGTCGACGGCGGCGGGCGGGTTGTTCCAGTCGACCGCGAGCTGTGCGAGGGAATCGACATGCTGCTGAGCATGGCCCGGCGCGGCCGTGAGGACTTCGAGCACCAGGCCGCCTATCGCGACTACACCGCCGAGGATCGCGCGGCAGCCGATCGCCTGTGGCTGCTGGCCGAAACGGTCGGAGAGCTGCTGGCCGGAGAAGCCCGAAAGGCTTGACCATCAGTAACTCTAATAGTACTATTAGAGTTACACGGAACTAGAGACGATACGGAACCAGGACACGACATGCAGAACCTCATCATCACCAAGCTGGCCGACCTCCAGGCGGGCGACCGCATCCTGAGCTGGGATGGCCGGCCCTACCGCCCGGCGCGAGTCGTCGCGCAGCGTCTCGGCTACATCGGAGCGGGGAGTGTTCAGGGCGTGCGTCTCGTGAACCCCCACCCGACCAGCGACGTCGAGCACGTGCTGTACCCGGCGCAGATGGATGGCCGGCGATTGGAGGTCGAGCGCCCTTAGCTATCCCCTTGTAACCCCATTCCCGCTAATAGTACTGTTCCCACTACCGGGACGAAACCGAAGGAGCACACCATGAGCTACATCACCCGCACCGGCAACCTCGCCGCAACGCCCACCCTCCGCGAAGGGGACAACGGCCCGTACACCTACGCCCGCGTCCTCGTCAGCGATCGCATCCGCCAGGAGGACGGCAGCTACACCGACGGCCCCACCGTCGCCTACGACGTCGCCGTGAGCGGCAACCAGGCGCAGAACCTCGTCGAGGCGGCCGAGGAGTCGGGGAACATCCGCGTCACGTTCTCCGGCCGCTACCGCGTCACCGAGTACAAGGGCGACCAGGGGAGCCGCTTGCAGCACGAGGTCCGAGCCGACGAAATCGCGGTGAGCCTGCGCGGGCAGAGCGTCCGCGTGGTCGGCAAGCCCTCGACCGCCGACCAGGGCGACGACACCCCGTTCTGATCCCGCACTCAGGGGTGCGCCTCCACCGTGGGGCGCACCCCTAACAGTACTATTGCCGTTACACATGAAAGGTGACACCGTGACCGCTCGAATCCTCGCCCTCTGCAATCAGAAGGGCGGCGTCGGCAAGAGCACGACGACATTCCACCTGGCCCGCGCCGCGGTGCTGGCTGGGCGTAGCGTGCTCGCCGTCGACCTCGACCCGCAGGGAAACCTCACGACGTCGATCGCAGCCGAAACCGTCGAGGAAGATCAGCCCGGCCTAGCCGATGCGCTGAGCAAGCACGCCGACGAGACGCTGCGCGACGTCATCGTGCCGGGACTGTGGCCCGGCCTCGACCTCGTGCCGACGTCGGGCGTCGAGCTCGGCAGTGTGCGCGATGAACTCGTGATCGCCGGAGCGGGCCGAGAGAGCCGCCTACGCGCCGCGCTGCGCGAGGTTGCAGACGACTATGACCTGATCCTCATCGACTGCGCGCCGAGCCTTGACCAGCTCACCAGCAACGGCCTGACGGCCGCGGACGGGGTAGTGGTCGTGACGCACTCGAAGCTGTGGAGCGCCAACGGCCTGACGCAGCTCCTCGACACGATCGCGCTCGTGCGCGAGCACTACAACGCGCAGCTCGACGTCGCCGGCATCCTCATCAACCAGCACGAGGAGAACACCGTCAGCGGCCGCGCCTGGCTCGACGACCTCACCGAGGCGGCCGAGGCACGCGGACTGCGCGTGCTCACCCCGCCGGTTCCCAAGCGCGTCGTGATCGCGGATGCCGTCGAAGCATCCAAGGGCCTCGATGAGTGGGGGAGCGCCGAAGCAACCGCCCTCAGCGGCCTCTACAGCGGCCACCTGACCACCCTCGAAGGAGTACGCGCATGAGCGCCCGACCCGAACGCAAACGCTCCACCCTCAGCGGGCGGAACCCCATCGCACCGGCCGCTGAGACGCCGCAGGAGCCTCCCGCAGCCGCTCCCGCGCCTGTCGCACCGGCCACGCCTGCAGAGAGCGCCACAGAGCCGCAGGCGGCCGCACCGAAGAAGCGCAGCAAGTACCCGCCCAAGGTGTCGTTCTACCAGGAGCAGGAGGACACTGACCGCATCCGTGGCGCGATCATGCACACCATCCCCTACGAAGGCGTGCGCAGCCTCTCGCAGTTCCTCAGCGGGGCCGCTATGAAGGAAGTCGAGCGGCTAGAGCGCCAGTACAACGGCGGCAAGCCGTTTCCGCCCGTGGGGGCTCGAGAACTGCCCCAGGGCAGACCGATGGGGGAGTGACCATGACGCAGCTCAACCACGAAGCGCGAGAGACGCTGCGATGGGCGGGGATCACCCCCGGTCAGTGGGCGAAACGCCACGGGTACGAGTCAGCGAAGGATTGGCGCGGCGACGAGTGCGGATGCACCGACGACCGCTGTATCGGCTACCACCACGACGCCACGGACGAGTGCGGGTGCCTGCCCGCCCTCATCGAGGAGCTGCGTCGGGATGAGCGCAAGCTGACCGCCGCCCGTCCCGTGTGGGCCGCGCACGTTCGCTCCACCGAGAGCGGCACGGCCGAGGATCGCGCCGCAGCCGACCAGCTCGCGGCCGAGTGGGTCGCCGAGTACAACCCCGGCGCCGTCTGGCACTCCCTGACGCCTCGCGGGATCGTCTACCGCAACCAGTGGAACGACCGGACGTGGCTCATCTACGACGCCGATCGCGACTCGATCGAGACGGCCGACGTCACCGACGAAACGGAGATCTCCGCATGACCGGCGTGACCGTGCAGCAGCTCGTCGACCAAGTGCTCGATACCGCCCAGGCGGCGCACCCAGGCGTGGAGTTCGGTATCACGCTGTCGTTGGCGAACGCCCTGCTTCTGCAGAAGGACTCCGACAAGCTGTGGCGCAAGGATGCTGACGGGCGAGAGGGCTACTACAGCGGCCACGTCTACCGGGATTGCCTTGTCGACGAGATTCCGAGCGAGGAGCCGGCGCCGATCGATTTCCTTGTCATCGTGTCGCCCGTGTACGGCACCAGCTCGGAGGCCGAGCAGGCGGTGACCTACTACGGCGACCTGCGCACGGGTGCGATCGCGACGGACCTGCCCGAGGACGTGCGGACCGATCCGCCGCCCGAGTCGGCCTAGGCCTG
>Ga0116175_1000454_pt1 | contig 28933 bp, 26 predicted proteins | sample AD_UKC125_MetaG_FD_89802 | JGI IMG/M metagenome (GOLD analysis project Ga0116175, IMG submission 89802) | Active sludge microbial communities of municipal wastewater-treating anaerobic digesters from USA - AD_UKC125_MetaG | ecosystem: Engineered > Bioreactor > Anaerobic > Digestate | place: USA... | reverse complement strand
AGTTCTTGGGGTTCAATAAAAGCGAAATAATCATCAATCATTACTCAAAAAACGAACAATCATGATCAAAAATTGGTTACATATATTTATTTTCAATATCAAAAGCAACAAATTGTTTACTGCGCTCAATATTCTTGGATTGAGTATTGGAATTGCAGGATTGATATTTGCTATTTTGTATTGGAACGATGAACACAGCTACAACGATTGGAATCCTGAGAAAGACAAAGTTTTTCAATCTGTTAGCAAAGTTGCTCCAGAGACATTTTGGGCTAGTAATGTTGCAGGATATATTCCTTATTTCAAAAATTCTTTTCCAGAGTTAGAATCCTACTGTTATTTAGACAATTGGTATTATGAGGAAATTATTCAGTATAAGAATAAAAAAGAAATAGTAAAAATAACCGATGCGCAAAGCACATTTTTTGAGTTTTTCCCTTTTACGTTTATTAAAGGAACACCAAAAACGGCTATAAAAGACGAATCGAGTATTGCTATTTCTGAAGAAACAGCAAATAGGCTTTTTGGTTCAGAAGATCCAATGGGGAAACAAGTTAGATATTCTGGTAGGCAACTTATAGTTAGAGGTGTTTATACAATTCCTGGAAATTCATCGATGGCACCAATGGCAGTTACAAATTTAATTGAGCCAAAACTGAAAGAGAACTTGCAACAATGGGGGAATTTTAACCATGGATTATTGTTAAAGCTCAAAAACCCCAACGATACCAAAAAAGTGATTGCTCGAATGGAAAAAATACTATTCGAAAACAGAGTTGTCAAATGGGCAAAAGACGAAGGATTAACGGTAGATGAATGGTTGAAAAAAAATGGACAAGAAAGCACAAGCATTATTTTGGAACCATTAGCAACAGCTCGTTTACATTCTATTGTAGAAGGATATGCAGAGTCTAGAGGGAATTATCAGTTTTTGTTAATTATGGTTGGTCTATCAATACTTATTTTGACATTGTCTATTTTCAATTATGTAAATCTTGCAACGGCAAGTGCCATAAAAAGAGCAAAAGAAGTAGGTGTTAGAAAAATTATTGGTGCTACGAGAACGAATATTATTTGGCAATTCATTTTTGAAACTACTTTGATAGCATTGTTTTCAATTTTACTTTCGTTAGTAATTGTAGAGTTATCATTGCCTTATTATAATGATTTTCTAAGCAAAAAACTCCTAATACATGGAGAACAGTTTTATCTACAATTGATTTTGATATTTTTTATAACTGTAGCACTTGCAGGTATTTTTCCTGCTATTTATGTGTCCAATTTTGAGACACTAAAAGTTTTGAAAGGTAACTTCGGTAGAAGTAAAAGTGGTGTTTGGCTTCGCAACGGAATGTTAGTTTTACAGTTTTCAATTGCAACTTTTTTTATAATAGGTTCATATATCGTTTATGAGCAAGTAAAATATTTAAGCAGTAAAGACTTAGGTTTCAAAGGAGATCAAATTGTCTCAGTAAGATACAGAAATAATTATGATTGGAAGGAAAAAGATTATACTATAAAACTATACAATCGCTACCAGACTATTAAAACTGAATTATCAAAAATCAAAGGAGTTCAAGAAGTTTCTACAGGTTCATTTACTTTTGGTTCGGGTTCGGGTTCATCATCAAGTTTTAATTATAAGGACATAACCATTCAAGGGCAAAATATGGGAATTGATTTTGGCATGCTCGAAATGATGAAAATTCCACTAAAAGAAGGTCGTTATCTTTCCGAAAAATTAGCATCAGATACTATAAACACGATGTTGATTAACGAAACTGCTATGAGAATGATGAAAGAGAAAAACCCTGTTGGTAAAGAAATTGACTGGAATGGCAATAAACTCAAAATTGTTGGTGTAGTCAAAGATTTTAGTCTCTATAGTCCTCAAGCAGAAATTCCGCCAATGGTTTTCTTCCATTTCAAAACAATTGATTGGATGCTTGGAAATGTCAATAAAATCTATTTCAGAACAGACTCTAGCAACATGGAACAAACGCTTGCAGAAGTAGAAAAATTTTGGGTAAAAAAAGTTGATACAGAATATCCTTTTAGTTATGACTTTGTCGATAAAGCTTATGCAAGAACCTATGAAAATTATGTGAAGCAAAAAAACCTATTTTCACTTCTCAATGTAATAGTAATTCTCATTGCATTGTTTGGGTTATTCTCCTTGGCGTCTTTTTCTATCCAACGAAGAATGAAAGAAATAGCCATCAGAAAAACACTTGGAGCTGAGACAAAAGTCTTGCTCAAAGAGTTATCCAAGCAATATGTGATATTTTGTATCGTTGGTTTTTTAATTGCGTTGTTCCCAGTTTATTATTTACTTGATAAATGGCTCGAAAACTTTGCTTTCAGAATAGATATAAGCCTGATGCCGTTTATAATTGGATTTATAATTCTGTTGATTTTAACGTTAATTGTTGTGCTTTCTAGAGCTTATCAAGCAACTAGGGTTAATGTTTTGAAGTATTTGAAATATGAATAAAAAATCTTTTTTAATCGTTTGCCTATATACGATTTGTATGGCTGCAATGGGTCAAGAAAATTCTTGGCCTTTGCAGAAATGCATTGAATCTGGAATGAAAAACTCGATTGAAATAAAAATCAGCCAACTTGAAGTAAAAAAATCTCAAAAACTTCATAATTCAGTGGCCAATCAATTGTTGCCATCGATAAGTTTTACTGGAAATCAGAGTTATAATTTTGGTTCTACCATTGATCCAGCTACAAATGGCAGAGTAAGTTCAAACATTCAAAACGATAATTTTTATTTGAATGCACAAATGAATTTGATTGATTTCAGAGCTTTTGCCAATGCACAAAAAACAAAAATTAATACCGAAAAATCTAAAGCTGATTTAGCGGTGATTGAAAATGAATACCAACTTCAAATTTTAGAAAGTTACTATCAAGCTTTGTTTACTCAGGAATTACTGAAAATTCAGAAAGAGCAATTTAAAAACGCGGAATTCAATTTTAGTAGAATAGAAAAAGAAGTAGAAATTGGAAGCAAACCCAAAAGCGATTTGTATGATATGCAATTGAGTTTTGCACAAGAAGAAATGAAAATTATGCAAACAGAACAATTGCTTTTTGTCCAAAAAAAACAACTTTTTCAATTAATCAATACTGATGTTTCAACAAATGAAGTTGTTCTAGAACTTCCTTTAAACACCAACTCAATCGAGAGTTCTTTTGAAAATAATCCAAAAATAATTGCCGCAAAACTTAGTTATAAAAGCTCTTTAACCGATATAAAAATGGAAAGAGCAAATAACCTACCATCACTAACAGCTTACTACGGACTTTCAACATTTTATTACAAACCATTAAACCAGCCCACAGCAATTGTAGATGATTTTAATAAGCAGGTTGGTGATAACAAAAATCAACAGGTTGGTGTGCAGTTAAATGTGCCTATTTTCAATGGTTTTAGAACCAGCAAAAGGATTTCGGCTAGCAAAATTGAAACAGAGAAATCTAAATGGTTAATGGAACAAGAAAAAATAAAAGTAAAAAATCAAATTGATATTGAAATCCAAAATAAATCAAATTATGAGCAGTTGGACAAAAAACTTGCAGAACTCAAGACCTATGCAAATACTTCTTTTAAAACTTCGCAATCCAAATTTGTTTCAGGAATTATTGATGCTTATGTTTTCTCTTCTGTTAAAAATCAGTTGCTTTCAGCCGAATATGATTTGCTCAAAAATCAATTGCAGATTCAGTTTACCGTCAATAAAATAAAATTAATTCAAGGAAAAGAATTATAAAGTTTTACTGATTACTCTATAAACATTTTCAATCCTTTAGGGAATATTTCCAAACATTTCATATTATCTTTGCAATCTAAAATTAGTTTAAATAAAAGCTACGAGTTTTAGACACATAAAATTTTAAATTCAAAGATGAAATTAGATAGAAAAGAAATTCTAAAAGCATTAGAAACTATTACTATTGCTGGCGAAGGAAAAAATATGGTCGAAAGTGGTGCTGTAAAGAATGTACTCACTTTTGGTGATGAAGTTGTTGTTGATTTAGTAATTTCTACACCAGCAATGCACATTAAAAAACGTGCAGAAGATGATATCAAAAAGTTAATTCACGAACAGTTTTCTTCAGAAATCAACATTAAGGTCAATATAAAAGTTGAAACTCCAGAAAATCCAAATCAGATAAAAGGTAAAGCAATTCCAGGAATTTTAAATATAATCGCTGTTGCTTCAGGCAAAGGCGGTGTTGGTAAATCTACTGTAACGGCAAATCTTGCAGTTACTTTAGCCAAAATGGGTTTTAAAGTAGGTGTTCTAGATGCTGATATTTATGGTCCAAGCATGCCAATAATGTTTGACGTAGAAACAGAAAAACCTATTTCTATAGAAGTTGATGGAAAATCAAAAATGAAACCAATAGAAAGTTATGAAATAAAATTACTTTCCATAGGATTTTTTACATCACCAAGTCAAGCTGTTATTTGGCGTGGACCAATGGCTGCAAAAGCATTAAACCAAATGATTTTTGATGCCGCTTGGGGTGAATTAGATTTCATGTTAATCGACTTACCTCCAGGAACTGGTGATATTCACCTTTCTATCATGCAATCATTACCAGTAACTGGCGCAGTGGTTGTAAGTACACCACAAGCAGTTGCACTTGCCGATGCCAAAAAAGGTGTTGCGATGTTTATGAGCGATGCTATAAATGTTCCCGTTTTAGGAATTATAGAAAACATGGCATATTTCACTCCAGAAGAATTGCCAAATAATAAATACTATATCTTCGGGAAAGAAGGTGCAAAAAACCTAGCAGAAGATTTACAAGTTCCATTTTTAGGAGAAGTTCCGTTGGTGCAAAGCATACGTGAAGCTGGAGATTATGGTCGTCCGGCAGCATTACAAACCGCATCACCATTAGAAAAAACATTTGAAGAAATAGCTCGAAATGTAGTTGAAGAAGTCGTAAAAAGAAACGATAATCTTCCACCAACTGAAGCAATAAAAATAACAACAATGGCAGGATGTTCTGCTGTGAAGAAATAGTAATCAGTTTACAGTGGCAGTTAGCAGTTCATTTATAGAACTCAAAACTGCGACTGAAAACTGCGACTGAAAACTTAAAAAAATGACAAACGAAGAGTTAACATTAAATATCGAAAAAGCATTAGAAGAAATTAGACCTTTTTTGAATTCTGATGGTGGAGATATTCAATTAGTTTCTATTGAAGATGAAAAACATGTAAAAGTCCGTTTTGAAGGTGCTTGTAATAGTTGTAGCATCAACCAAATGACGCTTAAAGCTGGAGTTGAAACAACCATAAAAAAATATGCACCACAAATCGAGACAGTTCAAAATGTGATTTGATGAGCTTAACTGATATTTATCATTTTATAAAAAATCATAATCATCAACCTTTGAACTCTGTAACAAATGTAGCTTGACAGATTTGAGCTAATCATTAGTTTTGCTATAAAATTTCATATATGATAGAAACAGATATACTTATTATAGGCGCTGGACCAACAGGACTTTTTGCTGTTTTTGAGGCAGGATTATTACAATTGAAATGTCATATTATTGATGCACTTCCGCAACCTGGAGGACAGCTTGCCGAACTTTATCCTAAAAAACCAATTTTTGATATTCCTGGTTATCCCGAAGTTTTAGCAGGTGATTTAGTAACCAATTTGATGGAACAAATCAAGCAGTTTCAACCAGGATTTACTTTGGCAGAAACCGCAGAAACCATAGATAAACTAGATGACGGAACGTTTATCGTTACTACTAATAAAGGAACAAAACATCACGCTAAAGCGGTTGCTATTGCTGGAGGTTTAGGAACATTTGAACCTAGAAAACCAGCCATAGAGAACATTGCTTTCTACGAAGAAAAAGGAGTAGAGTATTTTGTAAAAGATCCAGAACTATTTAGAGATAAGAATATTGTAATTGCTGGTGGTGGAGATTCTGCTTTAGATTGGAGCATTTTCCTTTCCAATGTAGCAAAATCTGTAACATTGGTTCACAGAAGAAACGAATTCCGAGGTGCTTTAGATTCTGTTGAAAAAGTACAAGAATTGAAAAAACTGGGAAAAATCAATTTGATTACACCAGCAGAAGTAGTTGCCATCAATGGAAAAGACCATGTAGAAAGTATAGTTTTAGAAAACGAAGGTGTTCAACAAGTTTTTGAAACCGATTATTTTATTCCACTTTTTGGGCTAACACCAAAACTTGGACCAATTGCCAATTGGGGATTAGAGATTGAGAAAAACGCCATTAAAGTAAACAACGCTTTAGATTATCAAACCAATATTGACGGTATTTATGCTATTGGCGATGTAAATATTTATCCAGGTAAATTGAAATTAATTTTGTGTGGCTTCCATGAAGCTACTCTAATGTGCCAAAGTGTTTATAACAGAATCAACCCAGGTAAAAAATATGTGTTAAAATATACTACAGTTTCGGGTGTTGATGGTTTTGATGGAACGCGAAAAGAAGCTGAAAAAGCAGTTGTAAAATCGATTGATTGATGATGAGAGATATAACCATTAAAATAACTGATAGAGAAGGAGTAGTCCATGAAGTTCAAGCACCAACTGACATGAACATGAATATCATGGAACTTGTACGTTCTTATGAACTGGCAGAAGAAGGAACAATTGGTATTTGTGGAGGAATGGCAATGTGTGCGTCATGTCAATGCTACGTTTTAAATAATATTCCACTTCCTGAAAAAAATCCCGATGAAGAAGCCATGCTTTGGGAAGCATTCAATGTTAAAGAAAACTCTCGACTTGGTTGTCAAATTCATATTACAGAAGATATTGATGGATTGGAGATAGAATTGGCGCCTTTTGAATAATTAATTCTGAAAAAGATTTTGTACATCTTCTCTAAAAGTATCACCTATTGGAATTGAAACTTCATCTATCAAGATAGTTTTGTTTTGTATTGTCTTTATTTTTTTAATAGGTACTATAAACGACCTATGAACTCTAATAAATAAGTTTTCGGGCAATTTTGATATTATGTTTTTCATTGAAAAACGAGCCACAACTTTCGTTTTGTTTTCTAGATGAATTTGGATGTAATCATCAAGTCCTTCAATGTATTTTATATCTTCATATTCTATTCGATACAATTTATAATCGGCTCTAATCATCAAGTGGGTTTGAGCGTTTGTCATGTGTCGAAACTGATATTCATTGCGGACTTTTTGAACAGCAGTTTCAAATCTCTCGAACGAAAAAGGTTTCAAAAGATAGTCAGTTGCATTAAGATTAAATCCTTCAACGGCATATTCGCTAAATGCAGTAGTGAAAATAACCATTATGTCTTTTTCCAAAAGCTTATAAAAATCAATACCGTTTTTATTTGGCATTTGAATATCTAGAAAAATTAAATCAACAGGATAATTATTGATGTATTTCTGAGCTTCATTTTGTTTGGTAAAAGTCTTTTCTAGTTTGATAAAATCAATTTTTTCACAGAAATGATTTATAACCTGTAAAGCGAGAGGTTCATCATCAATAGCAATAGCATGTATCATGTCAAATCAATTTTCAGGGTTACATCATATTTTTTTTCACTTTCATGAATAGTCAATTCATGCTTGTCTGGATAGATGATTTCTAATCTTTTTTTGGTGTTTCTTAATCCTTCTTCTGTTTTCGAAGTTTCATCTACTGTTGTGTTTACTATTGAGTTTTCTACTTCTAATGTAATATATTTTTCATCGGTTTCTATTGAGATGTGGATAAAAGAATCTTCGTCAGGATTGATACCATATTTGAAAGCATTTTCTATAAAAGGAATTAAAATTAATGGAGCTATCGACTTGTTCAACAATTGACCTTTTATTTCATACTTGAAGTTTACACTTTCGTCTAGTCTAATTTTTTGTAGCTGAATATAATCACTGATATAATTTATCTCTTTTTCGAGTGTAACAAATTCTTGCGAACTTTCTGTTACCACATACCGCATTATTCCAGACAATTTTAGTACCGCAACTGGAGCTAAATCAGATTTTTGAATAGTCAATGCATACAGGCTATTGAGTGTGTTGAAAAGGAAATGTGGATTTATCTGTGCTTTAAGATAGGATATTTCAGCAACCTGTTTTTCGTTTTTCAAATCATCATACCTCTTATTGAGTTTTATCAAAAATGATATAACAATTACTAGAACAAACTGAATTAAACCTTCTTTTATAAAGTGAAAATCAAATTTTGATGGTTCCATTCTATTCCTTGAAAAAGCATTTGGTTTGTGCATTTCAAAAGGGAAAAAATAATCGGGAACTTTGAGTATAACAATTAAAAAGAGTAATATAAAAATAAGATAAATGAATTTCTTGTCTTTGAAATAAAAATTGGGCAACAGAATATAATGATTGATATAGAAAAAAATCAGTAATAAAAATTGAAGACAAAAGTTATTCAGAAAAGGAGTTATTATCCATAAATTTTTACCTGTATTGAAATCGGGTGACGAAAAAATTGGAAAACTAAGGAAAGCAATACTTCCTAAAATATGAATTAATATATTTCTGTTGTTTACCGACATAGTATTATTCTTTATTCAAATGTATGTGATTTAACAATTTCAACGACAAAAAAGAGGTTAATTCATACAAGATGTAGGTAAAAAAAAACGGATTATCTATAAAAAGGTGTATTTTACCTATTTTATTTTTTACCCTTTAGCTAATAATTAACTTTGTGTTAAATTTTTGTAAATAGTCATTAAATAAATAGAATCATGTTAAAGAAAATTTTAGGATTATTATTAGTTGTAGTTTTTAGTTTAAGCTCATGTTCTCACGATGAAGGATATGGAGGTTCTGCAACTATTAAAGGTAAAGTATATGGATTAGATTTTAATTCAAGCGGAACACTAGTAGGTCAAGGCTACATTGGTGGATTTAAAGTTTACATCAGTAAACATGGAAATACCAATTATTTTGACAGAGTAGATACTGCTTATGATGGATCTTTCACTTTCAAGTATTTATACAAAGGAACTTATGATGTATGGGTTTTTGGTGATTGTGATAGTTGTCAATGGGATCAAATCTATGTATTAAAAACGATTACTGTTGGTTCAAAAAATGCTGTTGTTGAAACAGAAGATTTTATCGTTTCATTTTAATATAAATCATGAAATCCAATTTAAATTTCCTCAAATCTATGAAATCTATTTCGCTAGCCGAAATGGATTCTGTTGCACTGTTAAACCGTATTGATAATAAATACGTTTTAAACGAAGAACAACTTGCTCTTATCGTTGACGAAATAGCTCAAAATTATTTTGTGTTAGAAATCAATGGACACAGAGTATTTACCTACGAAAACAATTACTTCGATACCAAGGATTTACGTTTCTATTATGATCATCATAATGGATATGTAAACAGAATTAAGGTGAGAAGTAGAAAGTACTTGGAAACCAATTCTAGTTTTTTTGAAATTAAGAAAAAAGAAAAAGTTGATAGAACCAACAAAATCAGGGTGTCACTCGACGATATTTTAACAGAATTAGACAATGAAAAAAGTCAAACGGTTAAATCTTTTTCTCGAAAAAGCTTAGATGATTTATCTGTAATTCTTAATAATCGTTTTAATAGAGTTACGTTTATTAATAAAAACTTTACCGAAAGAATGACTTTGGATTTCAATATTCAATTTTCTGACCATAAGAAAACCAAAGAGTTCAATAATTTTTATGTTCTCGAAATAAAACAATCCAAATCAAGTAATCGTTCACCAATAACTGAACAACTGAAAAAAAATAACATTAGAGAACAAAGTTTTAGCAAATATATTTTTGGAGTTCTTTCGTTGAAAGACAACGTTAGACGAAACAATTTTTTACCCATTTTAAAAAACATAGACAAAATTTAATTCATGGAAACAGTTACAAAGCCTCTCAGCCTACTAGACATTTCTGATTTTGGTTCAAGATCATTAATAGACATTCTTGCTATAATTATCCTCGTAGGATTTATATACTATCCAAAGTATAAAAACAAAGATTTCATCTTCACATTCGTGTTGTTCAACATTATCAATTTTATGATTTGCTACTTGCTTGGAGCTGCAAAAATCAAAATTGGTTTCGCATTTGGACTTTTTGCCATTTTCTCAATCATCCGATACAGAACTATCATGGTTTCTATCAAGGATATGGGTTATTTCTTTGTGTGTGTTGCACTAGGAATGCTCAACTCTCTTGCATCTGTAACAGATGGTTTTGTTATCCTAATTTCTTGTAACGTTATCATCTTGATAATTACCTATTTCCTCGAAAGATTAAACTTCATGAACAATGAAAACTACAAGGAAATTGTATATGATAATGTTCAGCTAATAAAACCAGCTAATAGAGAAGATTTAATAAAAGATTTGAACGAAAGAACCGGATTAGATATTCACAAAGTAGATGTTATTTCAATAAATTATTTGAAAGATACAGTTCTACTAAAAGCATATTATTATGCAAAAGAAAGTGAAAATACAATTCTTAACACATCAGATGATGACTAAAAAAGCAATCACTTTTTTGATTTTTATAATTACAATCAATGTTTTTTCACAAAATACAGATTGGCAATTGAGGTTTTCTCCTTCGTTGAGTTATAAAATCAATAAAAAATGGGAACTTGATTTTGGGTACAGATATTCTTTATACAAAGATGTGTCTGAATTCCAATCGAGTAACTTCCAGTTCTCGGGCAAATATAACATCACAAAAAAGATGAGCCTTGAAGCTGGATATAGATTTACAACATCATATGAAATAGATAATCATCGTTTTTTTGGAGCTTTCAAATATGATTATAAGCTCAAAGATTTTACTTTTTCATCTAGAACACAATATCAATATACTACTGACAAGTTTGATAGCGAATACATGTCATTGGTAAAAGATGCCAGAGAATATCTTAGAGAAAAAATTTCTATTGATTATAATGTTCCAAAATGCAAAGCTTCATTCAATATTGGGGCTGAAGTATTTTTAAAATTTGATAATCCATTGACCTATAATCGCATCAGATATATTGTAGGTACAGATTATAAAATGAAACACGGCACGTTTGGTTTATCACTCTTTTATGAAGATAAGTATAATGAAACCAAAACAGATAGATTTGTCCTAAACACGAAATACAATTTGTCTTTAGATGAGCTAATTGGCAAAAAAAAGAAAAAAGAAAAAAAGGATAAGAAAAAAAATAAAAAAAAGGAGTTAGACTAAACTAACTCCATTTTTTTTTCTAAAACTTCTTCTATTGCATTCCAAAGTTCAATTCTTCTATCTAAAGCTTGTATGGAAACTTCTTCTACATCTTTCCATTTTTGAAAATCATTTCCACACAACTCAGTAATCATTTGCATAGCCATTGGTCCATGCTCATCTGCATCTAGTTCAATGTGTCTTTCAAAGTAGTATATTAGTTTCTCTAAATTAGTTTCTGGAAAATTATTTTGAAAATTTTTAAGAATTTCAGTAAACATATTTGGGATTAAATTCTCTCTTCCAAATGTGAATGCAGCAGCTATTTTATGTGCTTTACCTTCTTCAATAGTTCGAAAAGTAAAGTCTAAAAAGGACCTTATTTTAGAGTGAAGTTGGCTAGTTTTTATCGAAACAGAAATATTTTGAGTTTTCTTCACATCATCCAAAAATTGATAAATAGTTTCAGTATCAGCACCAGTTTCTTTCATAGCATCTATATACATTTCAAAATGACTTAGGCGTTTTCCATCATAAGCTAAATCACTTTCTTCTGCCAATACAATTTCATTCATCAAATGTCTTAATTCAGGATTTGAAGTTGCAAACCATGGAGTTGTAGTACATGTCAACCTGTTTTGAAGCGCTTTGAGTAAGGACATAAAATCCCAAACAGCATAAACGTGAAACTCAAGAAAACAATTCAAATCATCTATTGTCTTGATTTTGCTATATAATGAATGCTGTAAAAGCTGATTTTTTTGATACTGAATTTTGGTGTTTATTTCAGATGTTGACATGATTTCAATGTTATTTTTTTATGTTTTTAGAGATAACCTTCTTCCAACAAAAATAAAAATGCTTCTCAATATTGAGAAGCATTTTAAATCAATTTTATTTATTGTTTAATCTTTTTATTTGAAAGCAGGAATTCCAGTAATATCTGCACCAGTAATCAACAAGTGAATATCGTGAGTTCCTTCATAAGTAATTACAGATTCTAAGTTCATACTGTGTCGCATAATCGAATATTCGCCTGTAATTCCCATTCCGCCCAACATTTGGCGAGCTTCACGAGCGATGTTAATTGCCATATCCACATTATTTCTTTTCGCCATCGAAATTTGAGCTGTAGTTGCTTTTCCTTCGTTACGCAAAACTCCTAATCTCCAAGTAAGTAATTGTGCTTTAGTGATTTCAGTAATCATTTCGGCCAATTTCTTTTGTTGCAATTGAAAACCTGCAATAGGTTTGTCAAATTGAATTCTTTCTTTAGCATAACGCAACGCTGTATCGTAACAATCCATCGCCGCACCAATTGCACCCCAAGCTATTCCGTAACGTGCAGAATCCAAGCACATCATCGGAGCACCAAGACCAGATTTTCCTGGTAATAAATTCTCTTTCGGCACTTTTACATTGTCGAAAATCAATTCGCCTGTAGCCGATGCGCGCAACGACCATTTATTGTGCGTTTCCGGAGTCGTAAAACCTTCCATGCCGCGTTCTACAATCAATCCGTGAATTCTTCCTTCTTCGTTTTTCGCCCAAACTACAGCAATATCTGCAAATGGCGCATTGGAAATCCACATTTTGGCACCGTTCAACAAATAATGATCGCCCATATCTTTGAAGTTGGTTACCATTCCACTCGGATTCGAACCATAATCAGGTTCAGTCAACCCAAAGCAACCCATAAATTCGCCAGTTGCAAGTTTTGGTAAGTATTTCATGCGTTGCTCCTCAGTTCCGAATTTCCAAATCGGGTACATCACCAACGATGATTGTACCGATGAAGTCGAACGAACACCAGAATCACCTCTCTCAATTTCTTGCATAATCAAACCATACGAAATTTGATCTAATCCAGCGCCACCATATTGCTCTGGAATATACGGACCAAATCCGCCAATTTCGCCCAAACCTTTGATGATTTGTTTCGGAAATTCAGCACGTTGCGCATAGTCTTCAATAATTGGAGAAACTTCTCTTTTTACCCATGCACGAGCCGAATCGCGCACTAATTTATGTTCTTCTGTTAGCAAATCATCCAATAAATAATAATCAGGAGCTTGAAATAAATCTGGTTTCATTTTGTATCAATTTTGTGTTTCACGAAAACGTTTGCAAAGGTAAGAAAAGATATTCTAGATTTTGCTCAACAATTGTTATTTTTTGAAGGATATTCCAGCTATCCATTCTATCTTTTATACCTGACAGGTTTCAAAACCTTTTAGGTTTAAAAAAAGATGCTACTGCTATCTGAACTAGGGCTAAATCTACAAATAAAAACCTTTTGTCAACTCAATATATTCATCGGTATAATGGTGACGAGAAATTTCTATCACGAGTTCTTCAGCTTCTAAAACTGGTAATTCATAACGTTTAAAAGCTAGAAGACTTCTTACTATTGGAGTAGTTTGCGATCCTTTTACTCGAGTAACTTTGATAGGATAAAGTTCAACTTGTGTACACAATTCGATAAAACGTTCTTCTTCTTTATATGGAATGATCACAGCAAAAATACCGTTTTCAGAAAGTAGTAACTGTGCGGCATCAATCAATTCTTCAAAAGGCATCGCCTCTTGAAAACGAGCTAAATCTCTTTGTGAATTATCAGTTTTGTAATCTTCAGAATAAAAAGGTGGATTGGTAATAATTAAATCGTACTCGTCTTCGGGTTCATCGACAAATTCGTCTAACCCAGCATGAAAACAAAAAAGCCTATCAGACCATGGTGAATTTTCAAAATTTTCTACGCATTGTTCGTAAGCGTTTTCGTCAATTTCGATAGCGTCTACTTGTTCAGCATTGGTTCGTTGCGCGAGCATCAGCGATAGAATTCCGGTTCCCGCGCCAATATCCAAAACCGAAAAAGGATTATTGTCAATAGGACACCAAGCACCAAGCAAAACACTATCTGTGCCAATTTTCATAGCACATTTGTCTTGGTTTACACTAAATTTTTTGAATTGAAATATAGACATTCTACTATAAGTATAAGTCCACTAAACCTTCGGGTGTATTGAGGATGATTTTCTTGTCTTTTCGATTGACTTCAATTATAAAGTGGTCAATCATTGGAATTAAAATTTCTTTCTCGTTAAAAAGAATTTCAAAAAGTGGTTGAGAAGTGCTGTCATTTATGGAAACAATTTTTCCGATGTTTCCCAAACGTTTATCAATGACATCAAAACCTATTACTTCATGAAAATAAAATTTATTACCTTCAAGTTTTGGCAACATAGATAACGGTAAGTAAATATGAGAACCAATTAGTTCATCAGCGTCTTGTTCGCTGTCAATATCCTCAAATTTAACTCTAAGAAAATCACCTTTGTGTATAGAAGAGTTTTCAATAAAAAATGGAACCAAGTTTTTGTTGAATTCAACAAAAACTGATTCCAATTTTTCGTATTGTTCAGGTTCGTCTGTATCTAAATAGATAAGTACTTCTCCTTTAAAACTGAATTTTTTTGCAATTTTACCAAGATAGAAACATTCTTCTTTACGCATAATTGCAATTAAAATTATGCTTCAGTTTCTTCACTTGTTTCTTCTGCAGCTGGTGCTTCTTCGGTAGCAGGAGTTTCCTCATTTGCTACTTCTGCAACAACTTCTTCAGTAGTTTCTTCTACTGTTTCTTCTGCAACCGCTTCCGCTTCCTCAGCTTTTGCAGCTTCGGCAGCAGCATTAGCGCGTTTTTCGTTAACTTCTTTTTCAGCTTTTAAAGCCTTAGCTTTAGCTTCTTCTTTAGATTTAGCTAAACCATCTTTTTTAGCAGTAACTTTTCCAGCTTTTTCATCTAACCATGCAGCCAATTTTGCATCAGCTTGTTCTTGAGTTAAAGCACCTTTACGAACGCCACCATCTAAGTGATGTTTCAATAAAGCACCTTTGTAAGAAAGAATAGCTCTAGCAGTATCAGTTGGTTGCGCTCCATTGTGTAACCATTGAACAGCTTGGTCAAGGTTTAAATCAATAGTAGCAGGATTAGTGTTTGGATTGTAAGTTCCTAATTTTTCTAAGAATTTACCATCTCTTTTTGAGCGAGCATCAGCCGCAACAATCCAGTAAAAAGGTTTTCCTTTTTTACCGTGTCTTTGTAATCTAATTTTTACTGACATAATCTTTTTGATTAATTTGAGGTACTCGACCTCTGTTATTTTAAGGGCGCAAAGATAATTATTTTTCTTAAAATCGGTTACAAAAAACTATTTTTTTAATGATAAAAAGGTAGATTTTAAATCTTTAACATTATTTTTTTAAATATCATTATGCTTTTTGTTTGAAAAAGTTATTTTTGTAGAAGTAATTCAAATGAAATGAAAAAGATAATAACCTTACTCTTGGTAAGTATAGCCCTAACTTCATGCCAAGAAGATTTAAAGTTTAGTAATCCAGGATTTCAAGCTCTAAAAGACGACGTTTTGTGGAAATCCAACGATGCTCGTGCATATGTTTCTGAAACTGGAAAACTGACAATCGATGCATATACCGAATATGAAAAAGTGACTTTAAAAACCAACAGCACCAATGTTGGTAAATATGTTTTAGGTACAACTAACGTTAATAATTTTGCTTCATACACATCAAGTTTTGACAATACGGAAATAATTTACAGTACTGCAGCGGCACCTGGACCAGTTTCTACAGTAGCTTTATTCAATGGAGGAACTGGATATGTTGCCTCAACAAATGTATCTACAACAGGAGGAACAGGAAGTGGATTAACTGTGACAACAACAACAAACGCTTCAGGAACAATTACTGCAATTACTGTTGTTTCTAGAGGTAATGGTTATGTTGCAGGTGATATAATAACAATTACTGGAGGAAATCTAAACGCTAAATTCAAAGTTAATAATGTTTTGAATAGTAATGGAGAAATACAAATCACAGCATTTGACAATGTTAACATGACAGTTACAGGAAAATTCAAATTTAACGCTACTAAATCAGGTAGTGGTCAGTTTGGAGGAGAAGTTGTCAATTATCAATACGGAGAATTTTATAATGTTCCAATTTATCCAAATCCATAAAATAATTTTAAAGTATATTTTTAAAAGCCAACTCTCAGAGTTGGCTTTTTTGTTGATAACTAAAATTGTCATTTCTATCCATAAAATGTACATTTGAAAATGTAATTATTAATTGGTTTTTTAGCTAATTATTACTCACTTTTCACTAATTACTATCAGATGTATTTAATTTTTGATACTGAAACTACTGGTTTACCACGCAATTGGGCAGCTCCAATTTCTGACACAAACAATTGGCCTAGATGTGTGCAAATTGCTTGGCAACTTCATGACGAAATGGGAAACCTTGTGGAACATCAAGATTATCTTATCAATCCAGATGGTTTTAATATTCCTTATGACGCTGAGCGAATTCACGGAATTTCAACTGAATTAGCGCAGCAAAATGGAATTTCTTTGCGCGAAGTTTTAGAAAAATTTAATGCAGCATTATCAAAAGCAAAATTTATTGTAGGTCAAAATGTAGGTTTTGATGTCAATATTATGGGTTGTGAATTTTATAGAGAAAATATAGAAACACAACTTTCTAAAATGCCTATTCTTGATACATGTACCGAAGTTACTGCTGAGATGATAAAACTTCCTGGCGGAAGAGGAGGAAAATATAAATTACCTACATTAACAGAACTACATGAGTATCTTTTTGGAGAAAAATTTGAAGAAGCACATAATGCAACAGCCGATGTTGAAGCAACAACTCGATGCTTTTTAGAATTAATAAAAAGAGAAATTTTTACTAAAGAAGAACTTGATGTTCCTGCAAGTTATTTTAAAGAATTTAATGAGCATAATCCAAAAGAAATACAACTCATAGGATTAAAGCATATCAATTTAAAACAAGCTTCGGAAGAAATTAGAAAACAATTTCAACCAAAAGAACAAGTAGATATTTCGCATAAAGAAATAAAGCAAAACCAAGAAAGTCTTGTTGATGTAGATTTTGTTCATTTACATAATCACACTCAATTTTCGGTACTTCAGTCAACTATATCGGTAAAAGATTTAGTAAATGCAGCTATAAAAAATAAAATGCCAGCTGTTGCCATGACAGATATTGGGAATATGATGGGCGCATTTCATTTTGTTAGAGATATTCTTAACCATAATAAGTCTTCTGAAGAAAAAATAAAACCCATTGTTGGTTGCGAATTTTATGTTTGTGATAATCACAAAGATAAATCTAGAAAAGATAATGGATATCAAATTGTGATGCTTGCCAAAAATAAAAACGGCTATCACAATCTAGCAAAAATGGCTTCAATTGCTTACACTGATGGATTTTATTATGTGCCAAGAATTGATAAAGAAATTGTAAAAAAATATAAAGAAGATGTCATTGTTTTAACAGGAAGTCTTTATGGCGAAGTGCCAAGTAAATTGTTAAACATTGGTTTAAGCCAAGCAGAAGAAGCATTGTTGTGGTGGAAAGAAGAGTTTGGAGATGATTTGTATATTGAATTAATGCGTCATAATCAAGAAGATGAAAACCGTGTAAATGGTTCATTAATTGATTTATCCAGAAAATATAATGTAAAAACAGTCGCTACAAACAATGTTTTTTATATAGATAAAGAAGATGCAAACGCACATGATATTTTATTGTGTGTGCGCGATGGTGAAAAACAAGCAACACCAATTGGTCGTGGTAGAGGTTATCGATATGGTTTGCCAAATCAGGAATATTATTTCAAATCTTCTAGCGAAATGAAGCAATTGTTTCAAGATTTTCCTGAAGCTATTACCAACTGTAAAGAAATTGTAGATAAAATTGAGATTTTTGATCTTTCACGAAATGTACTTTTACCAAAATTTGATATTCCAGAGGAATTTATTGTTGAAGAAGATAAAACTGATGGAGGAAAACGAGGTGAAAATGCCTATTTAAAACATTTAACCTACGAAGGTGCAAAAATTAGATATAAAGAAATAACTCCTGAAATTCAAGAACGATTAGATTTTGAATTGCAAACAATTGAAAATACAGGTTATCCTGGCTATTTTTTAATTGTTCAAGATTTCATTGCTGCTGCCAGAAAAATGGGTGTTTCTGTTGGTCCAGGTCGTGGTTCTGCTGCTGGTTCGGTTGTAGCATATTGTCTTTGGATAACTAATATTGATCCATTAGAATATGATTTGCTTTTTGAGCGTTTTCTAAATCCTGATCGTGTGTCGATGCCCGATATTGATATCGATTTTGATGACGAAGGAAGAAGTAAAGTAATGGATTATGTAATTGATAAATATGGTTCCAATCAAGTAGCACAAATCATTACTTATGGTACAATGGCCGCAAAATCTTCTATTCGTGATACAGCTCGAGTTTTAGATTTACCACTTTTTGAAGCTGATAAAATTGCAAAACTTGTTCCTAATTTAAAACTCGATAAAATCTTTTCTATGGATGATAAGCAACTTAAAGATGCTTTGCGTTCAGAAGAATTTGAAAAAGTAAAAGAGCTTATCGAGTTGGCAAACGAAGGAAGTTTATCATCTGAAACAATTTCACAAGCAAAAGTTCTCGAAGGAAATCTTCGCAATACAGGAATTCATGCTTGTGGCGTTATCATTACACCAGATGATATTACCAATTTTGTTCCTGTAGCTACAGCAAAAGACAGTGATTTGTTTGTTACACAATTTGACAACTCTGTTGTAGAAAGCGCAGGATTGTTAAAAATGGACTTCTTAGGGTTAAAAACATTAACCTTAATTAAAGACACTTGTAAACTTGTTAAATATAGAACAGGAATAGAACTCAATCCCGATGAATTTCCTATTGATGATGTAAAAACATACGAACTCTTTCAACGTGGTGAAACTGTAGGTATATTTCAGTATGAAAGTGTGGGAATGCAAAAATATTTACGTGATTTAAAACCAACTGTTTTTGGCGATTTAATTGCAATGAATGCACTATATCGTCCTGGACCATTGGAATATATTCCATCATTTGTTCGTAGAAAAAATGGTGAAGAAGAAATAAATTATGATTTACCTGCTTGCGAAGATTTGTTAAAAGACACATACGGGATTACAGTATATCAAGAACAGGTAATGCTTTTGTCTCAAAAATTAGCTAATTTTTCTAAAGGTGATGCCGATGTTTTGCGTAAAGCAATGGGTAAAAAAGATAGAGCAACACTTGATAAAATGAAATCTAAATTTATTTCTCAAGCAATGGAAAATAACCATCCAGAGGATAAATTAGAGAAAATTTGGAAAGATTGGGAAGCATTTGCTCAATATGCATTTAATAAATCACACTCGACTTGTTATGCGTGGATTGGTTACCAAACGGCTTATTTAAAAGCACATTATCCAGCAGAATATATGGCTGCAGTTCTTTCTAACAACATGAACGATATAAAATCGGTTTCATTTTTTATGGAAGAATGTAAACGAATGGGATTAAAAGTTCTTGGACCAGATGTTAATGAAAGTTATTATAAGTTTACCGTAAACGAAAATTATGCTGTTCGTTTTGGAATGGGTGCAATTAAAGGTGTTGGTGCGCCAGCAGTTGAAACCATTGTTGAAAAAAGAAAAGAAAGCAAATACAAATCTATTTTTGATTTGGCAAAACGAATAGACTTGCGTGCAGCCAATAAAAAAGCATTTGAAAGTTTAGCTTTGGCTGGAGGTTTTGATTGTTTTACTGATACGCATCGCGCACAATATTTTCATGATGATGGTGACGGAATTACTTTTCTTGAAAAAGCCATGCGATATGGTTCAAAGTTTCAAGAAAATGAGAATTCTGCACAAGTAAGTCTTTTTGGCGATGCTAGCGAAGTTCAAATTGCAGAACCAGTTGTTCCTCCATGTGAAGAGTGGAGCACAATGGAAAAACTAGCAAGAGAGAAAGAAGTTGTTGGAATTTACATTTCTGGTCATCCACTTGATGATTATAGATTTGAAGTAAAATATTTTTGTAATGCCAAGTTGGAAAATTTAAAAAACCTAAATCCATACATTGGTAAAAATTTAACTTTTGGAGGAATTGTTACTAATGTACAATTCAAAACAGGAAAAAACGGAAAAGATTGGGCGATATTCACATTAGAAGGATATGATGAAAGCCACGAATTCAGAATTTTTGATGAAGAATACCTAAAATTCAGGCATTTTTTGGTAAATAATCAATTCGTTTTTTTCAAAATACTAGTTCGTGACGGATGGATAAATAAAGAAACAGGTAAAAAATCTGAACCTAGGATACAGTTTCAAGAAGTAAAATTGCTTGCAGATGTTTTGCCATCTTTTGCAAAAAAATTAATTATCCAATTTAAAATTAATGAATTGCATCACGATTTAATCAACAAAATGAGAGATGTTTTTAAAGCTAATGAAGGACAACACAGTTTAACGTTTGAAATAATGGAAACTGAAATAACAAAGACTTCAAACAACATTATAGCTCCAAAAACTCTGTCAGAGCCAAATGAAGAGGAAGATTCGCTCGACACTAATGAATTGGAAATTGAAGAACAACCAGAACAAGTAAAAGTGGTCAACTTCCTCAATATGCCAAGTAGAAGAGTGAAAGTAGCAATTTCAAAAAACTTATTGGAAGAACTCGAGCGAATGCAAATTAATTTTAAACTAAACTAATTCTAATTCTTCATTTTTTAACGCCAAAATAGACAAAGCGTAAATAAAAGCTGGTGCTACTGTTCTCATTCCAGAGTGGTTGACGGTTAGCAACCAAAAAGCAAAAAAGCATAGCCAAACATCAATCTAATAAAGGTCTGTTCTTTCATTAAAGCAATAGGGTTGTAAGCAAATATGAATTAAAATAGATTTGAAAAAACCTTATTTTTCTAAAAATAAGTATTGGATTTTTAAATATAATAATAGTCAAAACTGATTTGTATAGTAACAAAAATTAAAATTAATTGACTAATTTTGGAACATAAATTACAATAAGAAATAATATGGCTTTAGCAATAACAGATGCTACTTTTGAAGAAGTAGTTTTAAAATCAGACAAACCAGTAGTAGTAGATTTTTGGGCAGCTTGGTGCGGACCATGTAGAATGGTTGGACCGGTTATCGACGAAATCGCAACAGAATATGAAGGAAAAGCAACCGTTGGGAAAGTTGACGTTGATGCTAATCAGGAATTTGCTGCCAAATATGGTGTTCGTAACATTCCAACAGTTTTGGTTTTCCAAAATGGAGAAGTAGTAGGACGTCAGGTAGGAGTTGCTCCAAAGAAAACGTATACAGACGCCATTGATGCTTTATTGTAATCAATAGTTAATGACAAATGAAAGGGCTCACATTTTAGTGAGCCTTTTTTTATGCTGAATTCTTTCAAAATTTAAAGCTTCAATGTGATTGTGGTTCCCGAATTTATTTTGCTATCCACCGTAATCTCACAATCGATGGCTTTCGCCAAATCCCGGATTAAGTGCAATCCTAAACCACTTTTTATTCCGGAAACTTCTTTCTCATCGTACAAAGCTTTAAATTCTTCCAGATTGGCCCCCGGACCGTTATCTGTAATCGAAAGGTAAATTTGATCGTTTTCTTTCCAGGCTTTCCAATTTATCGTTGGATTTTCGGTTTCTTTTAGGGCTTTTATAGCGTTTCCGGTTAGATTTCTAATGATGGTTTTTAGGTAGTTTTCATCCGTATTTATTTCAATATTGTCAGGATTCTCAAATCGCATTTTAGCGTTTTCCTCACTAAAGAAGTGCTTGCGCGTATCTTCAAAAATAGCGTTTACCGATATGCTTTTAAGTTGCGGTTTGAACTGCTGCATTTGGCCTTTACTCCACAACAGCATGTCTTCCATAGAGGCTAAAAGATTTTCAGCACCCAAAATTGTTTTGTTTTCGAGCCTCTTTTTACTCTCGTCGTCCAACAGTTCCGGGTTGTTTTTCTGAAGGTGTAAAAAATGGATTAAGTTAGTAACAGGGGCTCTTAAGTCGTGGTTCAGAATACTCAGAAAACGTGTTTTGGTAGTATTGGCCTGATCCAATTCGGTATTCAACAACTGAAGTTTTTCGTTGGTTTTCTTTCGGTTCCGATTTTGATAAAACAATAATCCTCCAACAATCACTAGAAAACCTATGCCAAGTAGATATAACCACTTTTGCTTTTCTTTAGATTCCAACTGCAGTTTATTCAATTGCAGCTCCTTATTCTTAATGGTAATCTCTTTTTCAGATTCGAGCTTGGCGATGGCGTTCTTATTTTCCTGCGAAAACAAAGAGTCATTTTTTTGCTGAAATTCCGACTGGCATTCGTAAGCTTTTTTATAGTCGCCCTTTAGGCCATAAACTTTATAGAGTGTCTTTAAAAATTCGAGATAATTGGTAAGGTTGTCTGAATTTAAGGAAATGGCAATAGATTTTTTCAGATACATTTCGGCTTTATTCAGTGCATCGGCTCTTTCAGCGTCAGATGGTTTTAGGGTTAAAGCCTTTTCATAAAAAGTATTGCCCAGATTTCCTTGATTATTGGCCGACATGATGTTTTCGGGACTAATTTCGTCCCAGATTGCCTGCGCTTCTATTCGCATCTGTATTTCCTCATCATCATTGGTTTTCAGATTAGCCCAATTGGTTAATGTCCAAGCTATCGCCATATTATGTTTAGCTTTTCGCGATTGGCTTAAGGCTTCTTTAAAATATTTTTCAGCTTTCTGACCATCTTTCATCATGCTGTAAGTCTCCGCTACAGATGCCAAAGCGATGCCGATACGTTTTGGGGTATTGATTTGTCTGGCATACTTGAGCGATAGTAAACTTTTTTCGAGCGCCTTTGGGAAATTTCTTTGGTCTAAATAGAGCATGGCCAGGTTGCGGTTGTTGTATTCCAAAAGCGAAGTGTCTTTCACTTTTTCGGCAATAGCAATCGATTTGAAGGAATAGTCGGCTTGCTTTACAAAATCGGCTTTATACTGATAGATTTGGGCCAAATAAAAATAGCATTTGCCTATTTCTTTATCATCTTGCTTCTTTCTTAAGAGTGGCAAAGCTTTATTTACAAATAGATATGCAGAATCAATTTCAGCTAGTGCAATATAGGCTTTGCTCATGGAGCTATAGGTGGAGGCCAGCTCTACAGCCGATGGATTTTTGGAAAGTCTGAGGTTTTCCTTTAATTGCTGTAAGGCTTCTTCAAATTGACTGTTGGCGGTATAGTTATCGGCAATTTTAGTGTTGAGGTTGATTTTTTTGAGTACGTTTTTCTCTTTCTTCATAAGTTGCAACAGAGCTTCATTTTCTGGCGCAGACTGCGCCGGAACTCGAATACTCCATCCGAATACAACCAACAAAACCACCAAAAGTCTCGGAGATGCCATCATTATCAAAAGTTTAAATTCTCTTTATAAGCCCTTCCTACCGGAATCAAAATACCGTTATTCAAAACCACATCATGAACCAGTTTCTTTTCAATATATTGTTTTTGTACCGCAAAACTTCGATGTACGCGTATGAACGATTCAAAATGGGATTCCTTTAATAAATTGCCCAAGCTGGTCAACACGCAATGTTTTTTGGTAGATGTCACGATTTTGGTATAATCTTTTAAAGCTTCTAAATATAAAATGTCGTGCAGCTTAATCTTGGTTTGTTCATGACCTTCCTTAACATAAATCACATCACCGCCAATACTCGATTCAAACAACTGCGCTTTTAATTTGAGTTCTAGATAATCCTCAATTTTGGAAATTGTTGCCGTAAAACGATCCAGTTTTATAGGTTTTACAATAAAATCCAACGTATCCAGTTCAAAACTCTCCACAGCATGTTCGGGATGCGCTGTAATGTAAATGCAAACCGGAACTTCTAAGGCTTTTTTCCTAAACTCAAAGCCGTTAAGATGGGGCATGTCAATATCTAAAAATAAAATATCGATACGTTCACTATCCAATAAAGGCAACGCGTCTTGAGCATTTTCAAATACACCCAGAATATGCAACTGCGGAAATTTTTTGGCATAAGAAACAACCGTCAGGCGGTCAATTTCATCATCATCAATAATAATACAGTTGTAGGGCTTCATTTGATTTAAATGGTTTCTCAAATATAGAAATGTTTTTATACAAATGGTAGTCTGTCTATTCAAAATGTCGTTGGTCTATTGGTGATTTTCTGAAACAGAATTATCTAGAATATTTGCACCAATGAAAAATCAATACATTATGAAAACAATAGTACTCTTTTTGCTTTTTAGTATTCACTGTCTAAACGCACAGCAGTCGGTAAACGCTTCTGGTGGAAAAGGAACGGGAACAGGCGGCAGTTTTAGTTTCTCTATAGGTCAAATAGATTACGTTGCTGCTGTTGGGACAAATGGTTCTGTTTCTGAGGGTGTGCAGCAACCTTTTGAAATTTTTGTTCTTGGCACGGATGAAATTCCGGATATTAAGTTAGCATTGAGCGTTTATCCCAATCCTACAACTGATCTGCTGTTTATAAAAAACGAAGATTCCAATTTAGAATTTAACTATCAATTATTTGACGTTACGGGAAAGCTCCTCAGTAGTTCAGCCAAAATGGAGCAAGTAAACCAAATTGATATGGCTCCGTTCAAAACAGGAACTTATATACTTCTTATTCAAACTGAAAGCAACGTAACAAAATCATTTAAAATAATTAAAAAATAAACCGAATATGAAAACAAATACACAAAGCATTACGAGAAAAATCCTTTTTCTATTTTCTTTTTGCTATTTTTTAAATGCAAATGCTCAAGCTTTACCGCCCGAAAAGTTTAGCTTCCAGGCTGTTGTTCGCAATGCGGGTAATCAGCTGGTTGCAAATCAAACTATCGGATTGCGCATCTCTGTGTTATCCGTAGTAATGGGTTCAGAAACTCCCGAATTTGTAGAAACACACACTGCAACTACCAATCAAAATGGTTTGTTTTCCGTACAAATAGGCAATGGAACAACCGTTTCCGGAGCCTTGATAACTGCCATGAATAGCAACGCACAAAGCAAAAAAATAAAATGTGAAATAGATCCTACTGGCGGAACAAATTATACTATTATTTCTAATGAACCATTACTAAGTGTGCCCTATGCCTTAAAATCAAATTCGGCGGTTTATGCAAACAATGCCGATTTTGCTACCACTGCAGCTACTGCCAATTCAGTAACCGGAATAGCCGGAAATAGCGGATTTATTTCTGCTTTCGGAGCTAATAACACTCTTGGAAATTCTGCTATTTATAATGATGCAGAGTCCGGGAACATTGGTATTCAAAATCAGAATCCAGTTGTAGCCTTAGATGTGGCCGGAAATGGAACTATTTTAGCAAGAAACAGAATTGTTTTAGGACCCGTTGGAGGAAATCCTCAAACCAGTCCGGTTTGGGCTGCAGATAATTTTAATAATGACTTTAGAATTTTTAAACAGTCAAATATCTCAACTCCGGGAACGACGTACTTCTCCATATCTACATCTGGAAATACTACTGTTACCAATTTAACTTCATCAGGTAACATTTTTGCGAACGGTTCTATTACGGGTGGTAATAATTCAACTTTAGGTAATGGAACAACTTTAGGAACAAATGCTACTATTCAGGCTGGTGCCACAATTTCACCAACAAATGCTATAACCATGGGTTCGGGTGGACGTACTATTTCTAATTTATTATTTGGAACTGCCACTATTGGAAGTTCTCCTGGATATATAGCAATATATGATGTTGTATTTAGCACTCCGATGCCTAACAATAACTATGCGGTAAGTTTGACAATTGTTGAAGAAGACTTCACTTTTGACCAGTTTAGAGTTTTTTGTAAAAGTAAAACACCAAATGGATTCAAAATTCTTGTTAAACGAGATGATGGCGATTCTTGGGGGCAAAATCTAAAAGTGGATTGGATGGTTATTTGTGGACAATAATGACAACCAAAAAACAAAAATCATTGGAATAACTTCTATTGTTTTTTGGTCCCGACCTAGAGATGTTTTGATCGATTTTTCACAACGCATAATTAGAAATTACTTTTTCAATAAAAAAGAAACAACCGAAAGCGTGTTTCTGTCTATTAAAAATGTCGTTGGTCTATTGCTGGTTTTTTGAACCATTGGTTTTTATGAATTTTACAACATCAATAAAGATAGATTATGAAAAAAATACTACTTGCTATGTTGCTGTTTGCCCTAATTTCGGTAAATGCTGTAGCTCAGACTTTGTCAATTATTAAAGATGTTAACCTTGGGTCTGATAGTTCCTATCCGCGCTATTTGACCGAATTTAATAATAAAATTTATTTTGTGGCCGGCAACGGGACACACTCCAAACTGTATAGCTCCGATGGGACAACATCTGGAACGCAGCTTGTTGGACCAACCACCGGTAATGGCGTTGTTTGGGACTTGACCGTTTACAACAACAATTTGTATTTTACTTATGACGATGGAGTTCACGGTCTCGAACTTTGGAAAAGCGATGGTACGACAGCCGGAACGGCCATGCTCAAAGATATATACACCGGAAATACAGGCGGCGGAACACCTTACAGCAGTCTTCCGAGGTATTTTACGGTTTGTAACGGCTTACTGTTTTTTCAGGCGTCGACAGCAGTAAGGGCGCAAGGACTTTGGGTAACCAACGGTACCGAAGCCGGAACTCAGATGCTCGGCAATCAATATTCTGATCCCTTTGCATCGGTTGGAAGTTTTGTAGTGCTGAATAACAAAATTTATTTCGAAGGGAATGCCGGAAGCGGTTACGGGATGTGGAGCAGCGACGGCACTACAGCCGGAACCCAATTGGTAAAACCGGGCATTATAGGATCACCCAGCATCAATTATATTGTCTTCAATAATAGGTTTTATTTTCAAAACGACAGTAACGGACTCGGAGGCGAACTCTGGGCCAGCGACGGAACCGATGCCGGAACGGTTATGATTAAAGACATCAATACGGTTTCTTACAGCTCCGATCCACAGAATTTTTTTACCGACGGCAATAAAGTATATTTTGTGGCCAATGATGGCGTAACCGGAAGAGAACTATGGAGTACTGATGGCACAACAGCCGGAACGCAATTGGTTAAGGACATCAATCCCGGGGCGCCCAACTCGGTCACGTATGCCAGCACACCTAACGGAATGGTTACTTTTAATAACGAGACCTATACTTTTGGCTACAACGGAACAGCGGTAGAAATGGTGAAGACCGATGGCACTTTAGCGGGCACAATTTTGATAAAATCACTTCCCGGTATCATTGGGGTTTCTTACAGTTATGTCTTTAACGGGAAAATCTATTTTGTAGGCTACGCCTCGGTGGGAGGATCGGAATTTTTGTATGAAAGCGATGGGACTTCCGCCGGAACGATTCAAATTAATCCGGTTATAGCTACTTATTCCACTTCACCTAACGGTTTTAATATGTTGGGTTTTGCTGGAAATGTTTATTTGCCGGCCAGTTTTGGATCTCAAGGATTTGAATTTTGCAGGCTTACACCCTCTTTGGCAAATGAAGAATTTATGGCTGCATCTTTCGCGGTGTATCCAAATCCGGCAAAGGAAAATATAATCATTACTGTTGATGAAAAATTAGTAGGAGGTGCGCTTTTTCTTTCGGATTTGCATGGAAAATCATTAGGACGATGGGAAATTACTATGGCAAACACCAACGTAAACATGGCTGAGTTTCCAACCGGAATCTATCTGTTAAAATTAAAAGACAATAGCACCGGAAATGTAATGGTAAAAAGAATAGTTAAATACTAAAACGCTTAAAATGAAAAAATCAATACTCCTATCGTTCGTATGCTTACTACTAACTTTTAGTGCAAGCGCCCAAAGAAACTGGTTTACAACCTATACTGATTCTGTTGCTTTGGTAAAAGATGCCAATCAAGTTTCCTCTCAGTTCATAAAAGACATTAAAAAAGTCTGTCCCAATCTAAAATTCGAGGTCAAAACAATACTGCATACAACACCGTATTTGATTTATTTTGAAAGAGACACGGCAAACCTGCCGCTTTGGGTACAGGTAATTGAGCAGCAAAAAGGGTTCTTTTATGAAGTTGCCGGTAATGAGTCGGAAGGTAAAAAGGCTTTCGGGTTATTTTTCAACGGATTCTACCTGCCGCACGAACTGGGACACGCGTTTGAGTACTTTACTAAGGGTAGGATAGAGGGCTCCTATCAAAGTGAATATTTTGCCAATACTATTGCGATGCTTTGGTGGAAAAAGCAAAAAAGAGGTAAAGAACTCAAAGAATGCTATGATTATGCCAAAAAAATGTGGGCAAAATTACCCAATCCGGTTCCGGAGGGAATGACCATTGAGGACTATTTTGGTAAAAACTATGAGCAGGCAACTCAAGATCCTTATGTGTATGGTTATATGCAGTTCAAGCAGTTTATCCTGATTTATGAAGATCAGTCGCTACCTGATTTTGATACTTTCATAAAGCAACATTCCAACCCAAAATAGAAGTAAAAAGTGAAGTCCTCTTATTTATTCGTATTCTTTTTTTTCTCTTTCAGCCTGTTTGCCCAAGTTGGAATTAATACCGTTACGCCTTTTGCCCAGCTCGATGTGAAATCAAGCGACCAAGCGAATCCGGCAAATACAGACGGAATTTTGATTCCCAAAGTAGATGCTTTTCCGGCTGCAAACCCAACTGTTGACCAAGATGGCATGATGGT